>OOIH01000872.1_pt1 | contig 111017 bp, 114 predicted proteins | sample 1691801 | NCBI WGS metagenome assembly OOIH01 (sample SAMEA1061690, study PRJEB22710) | metagenome
TTTACTTTTTAATCGTTATTTAATCTACCAAATTTCTTTGGAAGTTACGCAAATATTTTTAACATTTCAACAAATTATAATTTAGTCTTTAATTTTAATAATAATATCATAAGCAGTATAACATTCTTCTTTTGATAATTTTGTTTCCTTTATTAGATATTCTATTGCCTCATCTCTACTATCAAACTTTTTCAATATATCTCTTACTTCTTTAAATACTTCAATAGCATTTTTAACTTCATTATTCATATTCTCATCTCCCTTTCAAATTGTAATTTGAATTACGATATAAGTTCTATGTTTACTGCATTGATTTGTGCTGGATTTGAATCTTCAATTAAACCACTAAATGTAACTCTTACTTTATTGTTTACTACATAATAGTCATTTGTACCATTTGTTGGTCTTGATATTTTCATTGTTACTTTATCCTTCACTTTAAATGATTTACTATCTTTTAATACTTCAACAGTTATATAGTTTTCTTCTGCAACAATGATTTTTCCTTCAAAAACATCTTTAGATTCGACAAATGTAATTATTTCTTGATTATTTATAGCATCTAATATTTTTGCTTCATCATCAATAAATATTTTCTTAATAAACTTTTCTTGTTCTTCTTTACTATTATTTATTAAGCCGACTACTACTTTGTTAGTTATATCATCAACATAATTGAATGCAAAATTAGATATATCATTATTATCTTCTAAATAATTAATAATGTAATTATTGATTTCTTTTGCACTAAGTTTTTGTTCTAATTCGTATTTCATAAACCAACTACCCATTTTAACACCAATATTATTTTCATAAGGTTCATTCGGAGATACTCCAACATATCTAATAACTTTATACCCCAATCCCCAATAAGTTACTTTACTACCATCATCACTAACTATTTTAATACAATACTTTGGTTCGTGTCCTGTTGTTACTCTGCCACTATCTGCATAATTCGTTATAATTCCCATCACAATAAGTCCTATCAAAACAATTCCTACACTAATACATATTTTCTTTTTCATAATCAATCTCCTCTACAAATTACTATTTCTGCACAACTTTATATTAAATATTATAGCATATTTTTACCATTATTTCATTAATTGTTATTCAACAAAATCTCAATTTTTGAATTTCTATTTTTTCGATTTATTTTTTCTTTACTTGATATAGCATTATATGTAAAACTATATTTTTCAGTTAAAGTTTGTAAACCTGCTATATCACTTGTTGATAATGGTGGAGCTAAATAAACATCTGCTTGTAAATTATCTATATTATATTCTATGTTAAAATCCACTTTACCAAAAATATTTAATACTTCATTTGCAATATTTTCTAATAACTTTCGATTTTCCTCTAAACTAGAACTATTTTCAATTTTTTGTGGTACTACATTTTGTTTATTATTTTCTACAATTAACTGATCTACTGTGAAATAAGTATCTATTAATCTTTCTAAAGGTCTTTTTTCTCTAGTAATACACCCTTTTTGATAACAACTAAACTTATCATATGTAACTGTATCTCTAAAAATAGGATGTCCTATTGTTGGAAAGATAATAGTTTTAAAATGCAATTGCTTTATCTCATCAGCAGTCAATAATCTTCTTGAAATTAAACTTGTTCCTTTACTACCATTATTATTAGTAAAACTCATTGAATAATTTAATGATGTAGTCATCACCCCATGATTTCCTATGCGAACGCTAACAGCTTCTGCAGTTTCCTGTGTATTCGTTTTAAGGTACGCAAGACCACAGTTGTCTTGAATAATTTGACTAACTTCTTTTCCATATAAATTATCAAGTTGCTGCAAACTTTGTAAATAGTAATTATAATATAAACCTCTACTTCGCCCTACACTAGTCATTGAAATTATATCATTTAATGGAGGCGTATTCCCAAATTCATCAAGTAAAAACACCAAATCATAAGGTAATTTCTTATTTTCTTGGTCATTACATAGCATAACTAATGTTTTATACATTAAAGATACAATAATGGAAACAAGAGAATAATATATTTTTGACTCATCTGGAATACAACAATATAGTACAGTAGGTTTCTTTCCTAAATCATCTAATTCAAAATCTGAATCAGATGTTATGTTTTCTACATTAACATCATCATATAATGACATTCTCTCATTAAAGGTAGATGTGATAGAACGATATGTTGTATCAGATATATTTAATAATGGTAATAACTTATCCCTACTTTTCATATCATAAGTTTTTGATTCCATATACTTTTTTAATTTTTTATTATTTGTATCAGTCATAGAACTATTTTGGAATTTTTTAATAGATGTTAAAGTGATTTGTTCTCTTCGTACTTTGCCATTTACATATTCTTCAAAGAATAAAAAAATAATACCATATAATAAATCACAGGAACTATTATTCCAAAACTTTTCTTTGGCAGTATCATCATTCATAATCATAGTAGATAAATCATTTACAAGTTGATTACTTTGAGCAAAATGAACAATAGATTTATTTTTATAATCCATAGATTTCTTATTATCAGTTTCTTCTTTACTTAATTTTAAATATTTATCATATAACTCATATTCTCTTAAAGCAGGTTCTAATAAATTATTGTGATTAGAAAATTCTGGATTTCTAAAATCTAAAGTCAAAACATCATAACCATTATTTTTAAACATTTGACTAGTTGTTTGAAATATCTCTCCTTTTGGATCTGTGATAAAAACACTTTTTTTCTTTTCAGCAGTAGCAATGAAAGCACAAGATACAATCACTGATGTTACAGACTTTCCACTACCAGTACTTCCCAAATGAATCCAATGGGGTGTTTGATTATCAAACCATACTTTTTTATTATCTTTACTATAATAGATAGGAAAACCACTCTCTTTAATGTGTGCAACATTTTCCTCACGAAAATTTTTTTTGATTTCTTGTTTAGTTGCCCATCTTGCAGAACCATGTTCATTATTATCTTTTATCTTTTGGCGAGTAAAAAGAGGTTCAACAAAATATAAGAAAATTAGTATTAAGGAAACAATTACTAAAATCATTATATATGGTAAAGGCATAATTATCTTTCCTGTTCATCTTTTGAGTTTTTTTCTTTATCATACTCTAAAGAAGCATCATACTGTAAGCTACTTATTTCCCCTTGACTAAGACCAGATGTTTTCTTTAATTCCTCTAACTTTTCATAAGGAATAACACCTCTCCATGCTGATTTATAAGCACTCTTCATATTCTCTACCAAATTATGATATTCTTCTACTGTATATGTACCTGAAAGCGTTGTAACTGTTGATTCCATAGTTTCTTTATAACCTTCATGTTTTTCTAAAAAAGATTCTACTCCTTCCATGTCATATTCCTTTAATTTTTCTAAATCTACATTTACTACTTGGTATTTAATATTACCATATTCTTTAATTTCTAAAGTTTTACTGATTATCCCTCTATCTAATAACAAATATTTAACTCCATTTGAAATATGATTAGAAAGTAATATTTGATTATCATCTTTAAGTTCAACAAGAGGTTGATTCACAGTAATATCTTCTACATATTCATCATTATCTTTACAAACTGTAATTGCTAATCTATTACTATTATAATAACTACCTACTTGTAAATAATATTTTTCATGAAATTCTTCATCAAACACTTTTTTCATTTTTATCTTCTTGCTCCTTTACTAAATTTTCTAAAAATTCATTTTCATTTTTTAATATGGTTATATATAAATGTGCCATGTCTTTTTCTATTTTATTTTTTGTATTCTTCATTTTTGTTTCATATTTACTAATACTTTTTAAATTTTCTTTAATATGTAAATTAATTAAAAGAACTATTTCAGTATATTTAGTTACTGTCTTTTGCATATTAGAGAACTCTACATTTAATTTTGAAAAATCCATTATAATCACCTACCTTTCTTTATTTTCAATCAGTAAATCTATATTATTTTCTTCTAAAGCATCATATAAATCTTCTTTATCGAAATTTTGTAATTGTCTTAAAGTAAACTTATCATTTAAAAAGTTTATAGAAATGAAATTGGTCATTTGTACCAAATCGTAATTGTAGTATTCATCATGAAATTCCATGATAAATTCTCTCAAAGAATCAATAGTAACATCTGTTAAACTTATTTCTTTAGATTTTGCATTGTCATATATTTCCCTATATATGATAAAACCTTCAAGAAAAGATTTATCTTCTGCTGACAACATATTATATCTTTCTAACATTTTCATTTTATTTTCCCTCCAATTCATATATCCTTTTGCGATAAACTAATATTTCTTTTATCAATTTATCATTTTTATAAATTCTATACCTATGTCCCCAAAAATTAATCCATAGTCTTTTGAACTTTTTCATATTCATATTTCTCTTCTTCTCTTGAAATTCTACTTGATACTACACAAGCAGACCATAAAAAAATCACTAGTAGCATTACTAATGATATAAAAAAAATCATCATAATTATTTCTCCTTCTCTTCACTTTGTCTTTCCTTCATTTCTTTAGACATTTTAATTCTATTTTTATAATTTTCTTTTTCAAACGCTGTAAAAGCTTCAGAAAGTGCTGTTTTTAATTCTTCAACATCTTTGCAACTATGTTCAGAATCAATTAAATCTCCAGATTTTACTTTTACTTTATTATCTTTTTTAGAATAATCTATATCCATACTAAAATCTTCTTGAAATCTTGGATAAGGATATTCTTTAAAATCAGTTGATTCTTTATCATTGTAGTCTAGTTCTACTTCATCATTGTTATACATTTCTTCAGCAATAAATAGTGCTTCATCAATATCTTCTGCATCTACTTCGATAACCCTACTTAAAGTTTCTACTATTTCTACATTAAACTTTGCCATAAGTTCCTCCTTTCCTCCAAATAAAAAGAACAACTAAAATAAAGTTGCTCGACTATTTTTCACTTGAATAATTAAATAATTTACTAAATTCTTGCGATGCTTTTTCCATCTCATAATTGATATTTTTAATTGCTTTTTCCATTCTATATTTACTAGGAAATTTTAACATACTATTATTACCTTTAAAATAATTGTCTAGTACTTGCTTTCTTCTTTCTTTATCAATTCTATTTTCTTTTTTAGAATTTTGATAAGCAATTTCTTGGATTAAATCTTCTATAGTAATATGATCCAAATTATTTTTATTTTTTACAATAGATGAAATATGATTGTATTTATATAAAGCATGGTTAACAATAGAGTTCAAAATATAATTATCAATATATTCTTCCTTTTTATTAACAATACTATTATTTTTGATATTACTTTCAATATTATTTTCATTATCAAGTTTTTCAAAATATTTATTTAGTTTATCTAAATCTTCTTTTATTTCTTTTCTACAATCACATAAAAGAGATGTATCATCATTTAAAAGATATTTCTTTATTTCTTTAGTTAGTGATTTAATTTCTTTTCCTAATTCATTATTCTTTATAGAGTTATATTTGATTTTATTAGAACTTTGATTATTGATACTACGATATTCTTTTACAAGTTCTCCTAATTTCATAATCTTTTCCTCTATAAATATTTCTTCTACATTTTTAAGAATGAAATTCTTTTCACTAGGATTAAAATAAGATTTTAAATAATCAATATCTTCATTTGTTTTCTTTAATAATGGTGTATAATATTTTTCCCTTTCAATAGAAAGTTCTATAAGTCTTTTCAAATACCTTTGTTCATCTATTGTAATTTTCCCTTTTCTTCGATAATTAACCTTTTTATCACAATAAAGATAATTGGGCTTCTTTTCTATAAAGGAGATATGTATATGAGGATGTTTTTTATTTGTATGAATGGAAAATACATAACTCATATTTTTAATATCTTTAAAACCACAATATTTCAAAAATTGAGGCATTATTTCTTTTGCCATCTTTTGTTCTAAATCATGGATAGAAATATTTTCAGTAAGGTATTCTGGTTTAAAACTAATAATACCTTTCCATAAATTAGATTTTTCAATATACTTTTTATAATCTTCTTTAACTCTTTTTATATCCTGCTTTGTTGCATATTTTCCATTTTCTAAAACAAGGTTAACATTTTCTCCTCTAGTATGTCCCATGTAGTATTCAAACATTCCAACTACTTTCTTTTTAGCATTAGAAAAATAATCAATCATATCATCAACATCTTTTAACCTATCTTCTTTATAATTTAAAGAATTATTTTTGTTATCAATACAATTAAGTGCCAAACAATATTTACTTTTAAAAATAACATTAGGACTTTTTTTATTCATGATAATTTTTATTCTTTCCTAAAATCTCATTTAAACATTTATCATCTTTTATATCAGCATTTGATAAATACCCATGATTAGCAAAATGTTGTGATGATATATTAAAATGTAAATACTGTCTTTTAGATATAGTTTCAATTTGTTTGGAAATTATATCTAATCTTTCATCTAATTCTTTTAAGAAATTTATTTCTTTAGGTTGATCCATAAACTGTTTTAATATGGAAGCAATAATTTTATTGATAGATGTTTTATTTTCTGTTGCAGTTAAATTAAGTCTATCATACATATAATCTTCAATTCTTATAGTTAATTTTTTCATAAAACACCTTTTATTTTAATGATACTGGAAAAATATTTATCTCACTATCATTTATTTGTAATAAAAAGTATTTAGAGCAATCGTTTAATTTTTTTTGATTAACTGATTCTATATTTTTACGATTAGATGAGTATGTATATTTATTTTTTGCAACAAAATATTCATCTCCATACATTTTATACTTTTTTATCCAAGAACACAATCTTTTTTGTGGAGTTCTTTCATCAAGTATATTCATATCAAAACCTGCACTCTCAAAAATTTGTCTAGCAGTTTTCTCTGGATGAGATAATTTTTCATAAATCGCCCAAAGTTTAAATTCTTTTTTATATACAATTTGGCTTTTATTTTTAATGGATAAAACATTACCACTTTGGAATAATCTTTTTATTTCTTCATCAGTATATACTCGTATTCTACTCATTATTTACCACCTCGCTTTTAAGTTTCTTATTTTGTTCTTCATAATACTTATCAAATTTTTCTATATAAGTTCCATAACCTAATTCAATAATATAAATTAACATTTTATTAAAACTTAAATTATTTTTTATAGCTAACAACTCTATTCTCGTTTTTAAATTATTATCAATTCTTAAAGTTGTTCTAATTAAACCTCTTATCATAAAACCTCCATTTCTAATAATGAATGGTAGCCACTTTCCACATTTTCAATGTGTTTTCTTAATAAAAATATTGCATATTTTTAATGGGCATAAGAGAATCGACACCACAAACTTACTTTTCCCTTATAAAATAGGTATAAATTATGGTGTCTTACTTTTTTTGCACTTGCAAAAATGACCACTTTTCTTGTGGAAAGTGGCTACCTATATTGTTTTTTATCTTTTATTTCAATGCTTTTCTATGACCACATATTATGTGGAAAGTGGCTACCTACCTAATTTAGGGGTTTAAATTGTGCTTCCCCATGATTAAAACTAGGTGGATTATAACCATTGTTAGGTGTTCTTGATAAAGTAAAATCTATGAATTGCATTCCATCACGCAATGTTCCATTTTCTTCTTGCACTTGATAATGTAAATGATTCCCTGTTGAATGTCCTGTTGTCCCAACTGATGCAACTTCAGTCCAATGACTTACCTTATCTCCAACTTTTACTTTTGCACTGTTTGGATAAAGATGAGCGAAAACTACATAATAAGGTTCTGCATAATCTTCATCACATTTTATGGTTATTGTATTACCAATACTATTCCCACTTTGATCGTATGGAATATTTTGGCTTTGAGTATAATTTACTTTTTCTACTGTTCCACTACAAACTGAATAGACTGGAGTTTGTGCAGGAACTGCTAAATCCCAACCATTATGGACATTACTTTCTCCATAAATAATTCGTTGTTCATTAAAAAAACTAGTTACTCTATAGGAAGCAACATCTAATGGAAAATTAAATCTACCTGTACTTACCACCAAATAATCTTCATTTTCTTTGATATTAGATTCAATACAAGCACCCATATTTTTTACTCGTAAATCTTCACAAACTGTACTCATTTCTTTAGCAGTTTTTGCTTCAATATTTTGATTCATGATATAAAGTGTATCAATTGTTAGACCATTATTTTCTAAATAGAAATATAATATTCTTTGCAATGGCACATAACCATTTTTTAAATTTCTATTTACTGTTTCTACATAAGCATCTGCATAATCTGCGTTATTGCTTACCTTTTCTTTAGTTAAATTAGTTCCAAAAAAATCTAATAACATAAGAATACAAATTAAAATAACCATAAAAAATGATATGGATAAAATGGTACTACCACCAACAATTTTTAAAAAAATATTTTTCTTTTTCTTGCTTTTCATTATTTATACTTGTGAAAATTAGAATAAAAAAATCTATTCCCTTTTAAAAGCATTTTTAATAATATATTTCTAGGAATTAAGTCTAATAAAAAATCCATAAATGATTCGTTTGGATCTTCAAATTCTTCTTGATACATCTTTTTAAATCTATTTTTTAATTGTCTATCTGAAAGTTGTTTCATACTTTAAGTTCCTCTCCCATAAGTTCTACTTCGATAGGCGTTGCTAAAATCTTTACTCGTATTCTCTTTTTAGGATTAACAGTTAGTAAAAATTCTCCCATTTCTGCTTGCATTAAAAATTCTTTTTGAGTATCAGTTAAAGGATTTTGATAAAACAATTTTAGGTATGTAGTTAAGTCATCTTCTTTTAACATTCCTACAAGTTGATACTGGCAATTATTAAATATTGCGGTAGCACTTCTAACTGAATCATCATCTCCAATAAAGTCATGAATACTTTGCGTAGCAGGAACAAATGAACCATGATACTTTCTAATTCGCCTTGCGATTTGTTCAAATGTTAAGATAACTTCACTATCAGTATTTTTAAGATATAAATGAAATTCATCTACTACAACCATAATATTTTTAATTCTTTTGCTGCCTTTTTCTTTATCATTAACAATTTTATTGCTAACAATGATGTTATTAAGATATGTTAGTAAATTAACTAATTGAGTTGTAATAATTCTTTTATTTTTGCTATATAACAAGTCCTTAACATTAAATGCAATTAAATCTGAATCAAGATTTACTGAAGTATAACCATTGAATAACATTGCATCAGTTCCTACTTTAAATCTATCTAGTAATATTTCCAATTTATCTACTATTTTTAATTGCTCTGGATTAGTAATCATATTCCTATAATCAGGAAGAAAATCTATCAAATCACTAAAAATAGGATAATCAGTATTCTCTAATTTTTCTAAACTAGAGATTTTCGTATGTTGTGTAATGCCAAATCTTTTATATAATTTTTCAATCATATCTAGCATTACAACTACTTCACTCTCTTTAATTTCTTCAAAAGCACACTTAATGAATGTTTCTAATGAACCTAAATGTTTTGCTAAAGGACAATCTTCAAAGTTAACCTTATCTATTGCAGTATCTTCTTTTTCTTCTCGATCACTTGGTAAAAATCTAACTTGCAAAGGATTTATTATTCCACCACTAGAAGAATATAAATCAATATATTCTCCATGATTTTTAGTTACTAGTTTTTGATACTCGCCTTCAGCATCAAACAAAATTGCACGATTTCCACGATTTATTTCATTGATAATCATTTTCTTTAATGTAAAACTTTTACCTCCTCCTGTTGAAGCAATAATAGCTAAATTACTCGAAGGTCTAGTTTTATCTTTATGAAATAAATCAAAAATAGTTGGTAATGCAGTATGAATATCAGTTCCTAGCATATAACCAGTAGAATCGTTAAAATGAGTAATGGTTAAAGGAAATGCTGCTGCAAGAGTTAAACTTGGAAGATAATTATGGTAATCATTAAACCCATCTTTTGTAATATCAAAAGATTGCCATCCCTCTAATTGCCTCATACGAGGTACATCTAATTTAATTTGATAAACATCTGCTATCTTCTTTAATTCCTTTATTTTATCTTCTCTTTGTCTTTTATTTCCATTTATTACAATGATTAAATCTACTTCTTTTATTTTCTCATCCCCATTTTTAATTTGAGTCATGAGTGCCTGAAAGTTTTCTCTTTCAGTATCCATTTGCGTTGCATCAGATAACTTTCTTGTGGTACTTCTTTCAGAGATTAAAAATTCATAATTACTATCTAATCTTCTAATAAGTTCTTCAGTTGGTATTGTATCTTTTATATGAATACAACTTCTTGTATCTGGAACATTAAATAATTCTTCAAAAAATAGTTCATCAATAAATGGTGGGATTTTTTTAATGGTTACAACTTGTACCTCTTCCTCATCTACTTTTAAATAATTCATATTTTCATTAACAAAAAAAGGAGCAACTAGTTCTACTAGATCACTCCACATGATTTGTTCTATACTTGCGTTTGTTAAGTACAAGTTAACTAAAAACTGATATATTTCTAATTTATTTGTAATTTTTTGAATATTTAATCTTGGTGTCATATTGTAGCATTGAATTTCTACCTCTTCAGAAATATGTTCAAGTGCTTTATCATTATCACTAATGATTACAAAATAATATCTACTTGTTGTAGTTAGATGTTCTCTTTCTAAAATATCTAATCTTTCGCATCTTTCTTTTAAGAAAGTAACTTTATTTTCATCATTGATAAATTCTTCAATGAGTTTATTATAATAGTCTTTATTCGCATTCAAATCAATCATATCATCTAATTTATAAATACGCAAATTCAAATCTCTCAATTGATATAAAAACTTTAATTGATTAAAAAAGTTCTTCTTTTGCGTATTTGATGTTAAAGATAAATCTATTGCATCTACTGAATAAACTCTAGCGTATTCTCCAGTTTTAAGTTTAATCATACCATCATCTGATACTGTATCTGCATTTGTGAAAGTTTGAGAATTTCTATATTTATTTTTTAACATTTTTTTAGATAAATATGGTTGCTTTTTCTTTTCTTTTTTCTTAACAAAGGAAGAAATAATTTTTTTCTCTTTTACTTTTCTTTTTTCTTCTTTACTAATTTTCTTTTTCAACGAAATCATTCTCCTTTCCTATATTTTGATATATAAATATTTTTTGTCTAGAAATAAACTGAAACATTAATCCTAAAACTTTATACATTCTATTTTTTTTACTTACATTTATTGGTAATAAGCAAAAAATACCAACAAGTAAAAAAATTAATGATGGTATTTTAAATGATGTAAAACAAAATAAAATGATGAAAAGTACAATTATAGGAAATGCAATAAAAATATCTGCTATTTCTATACCTTTAAAGCCTAAATTTCTTTTAATTGATTTTAATGTTATATACAAACTTACACCTCCTAAATCATATTTTTTCTTCGCCTATAATAAGAAGCATTATAACTTGCTCTAGGCATTACTTTTCTAACTGCACCATTTAAACTACTAGCACCAAAATTCATCATTGCATCACTGGCACTAAACTTATTGGAATCACTTTTACTTTGCATTTTTTGACCTGCCATCCACATTTTAGTGCCCATTGCTTTTGCTATTTTTTGAGCTCTTGTCGGAGTTCCACCACTTGAAGAATCTGGAGTTCCTGCCATTCCTAATGCCATACCAACTCGTGATAAAGCATCTGAACCTACTGCTTTTCCTGCCTTAATTCCTGTTCCAGTTGCAAGTAAACCTCCACCAATTGCAGCTCCTGCTCCAACAGTTGCTCCAATACCTGCCATTTTTCCATAACCCATTAAAGACATTAACTGTTCTCTTCCACTTGCTGCACTTACATTTGAGCCAATAAATCTGTTGATAACTTGACTTCCTGTCATGATAAATGTTGCACATCCTAGATAAAATAAAGTTTTTGTAGTAATATTCATAAATGAATTAGTAAAAAATGTTGTATCATTTACTTGTTGCATAACCATTACACTTAATGTAACAACAAGCATAACTACTGCACTTTGGAGTGCTAATGATACTAGTTGTTCAATAACTGCTCCTCTTCTTTGCTTATTACAAATACTAGTTGCAAAAACAATAGGAGCAATAGAAAATAAGAATAAAAATTCAATTTGCCTTCTGCCTAACATAATACCTGCAAAAAACAAACTATAGAGGAAAAATCCTCCACAAAATACTGCCATTAGCCAATTGATTTCATATTTATAATCTTTTTCATCTGCAAAAATAATTTTTGCTTTTGTTACATATTTTGATAGATATAACTCATCATTATCAAATGAGCCATCCTTTACTACATCTGCAATGCTTTTAGATTCATCAAACTTATCACTATTCTTATAACTATCTTTATAAGAGATAAACATTGTTAACATGGTGTTACTCATTGTTGCATTATTACTACTTTCAAAAATACTTCCAGTATAATTTGAAAGTGATATGGAAAAGTTAGAAACTTGGACAAATAGAAATGTGGAAAGCATAATAAGCGAACCACATTTTACTATTTCCATAATAATTATTTTAAAAGTTGTTTCTTCATCTGGATCTAAAAGTTTATTGACAAATTTCCATATAATAAATAAGGCAAACACAGTTACTGCTATTGCCATTGCTCCAGTATAAAAATTTCTAAATGCTTGATTATCAGAAATAGAATTGATTATATCAAAAGCATTTAATTTTTTTATAATGGATAAAAGTGCATCTATCAAATCATATATAAAACTTACCAAATACCAACCTAGCGTTCTTAATAAATCAAATACTTTTAACATCATAAGAACCACCTAAGTAAACAATCTAATGATTATATTGACTAATGAAATTGCTAAAATAATACCAAAAATTCCTAATAATGTTTGTGTAATTCTTGTTTTAACTCTTGGTTTTTGGTCAACATCAACAACTGCATACATGATAAAACTGATTACTAAAGCAACACCTGCAAGTGAAATACCTACTGCTAATGCCCAATCAGTAATTTGCTTAATAACTTTTAAGATGGTATCAACAGTATATGTACCACCTTCTAGTTGTTGAATTGCTAAAACATTTAATAAACCTTTCATTGTATCACCCTTTCTTTTGACTAAAAAAAGCCAAAAAAAAAGAACTGTGCAATTACTAATCAAAAAATGATCAATAACTACACAGTTCCAATGAGCAACACTTGTCCTTCAAAAAATGAAAAAACTACACTGTATTAAGTGTAGCTATCAATCAAGTTTTCAAAGAACATACAACAATTCTTTTTTATTTAGACATTTCTTTCTTGTATTTATTTTCTAATCTATTTTTTAAGTCATTACTCATAGCAGAATCAATTAAGTCTTTATTCATAATGACTTCTTTTATATCAACTTTATCATCATTACCTGCAAGATAAAATTTGCCATCAAAGGAATTATCTCTATCACTAAAATTCCTTTCAAAAATTAATGGAACACTATTCTCACAGTTAGAATGATAAATTGCAAAAAAACCTTTTTGTTTTGCTTTTAAGGAATTATCAACATAAATATCATTATCAACGATAAAGCCGATAACTTCATAATATTGATTAAATTCTTTACTATATGCTTGACCTCTTACAAGTGGTCCAACATCAGTTGGTCTTAACTCTAAATCACTATTATTAGAATTTTGTATAATGTCCAAGCATCTTTTAATTTTTTCTTCAGTAGTAGCATTTTCTAATTCTTTTATAGATTGATAGTACCATGTACTGTTTTCTATAAGTTCAGATTTCTCATCTAATATCTCTTTAATAAACAAATTACTTTTTTCCATATATTTTTGTTCTATGTCTGTCCATAAATCCAAACTGGTAAAAAGTATTTGGTCATCATAATCCAAACCTAAAAAGTAATATTTATTATCATCTATACCAATAAATGCTTGACCTTTTACTAATTTATCTTTCATGCCCATCATTCCTTTCTCTATTATCATTAAAGCAACATTGTAATCCACCAAAGCCACATATTTTGTATTCTCCATCATCCACTTTAATATAATCATCTAAATAATATTTCTTAATTTCATTTTTAAGAGCATTTATATCCTCTTCTCTAAAATCATCTTCATCTTTCAGTTCTTCCCAGTCATTATAATCAATATGACACATATTTGATTCACTCTCACATACAAAGTCATAAACATATGTTAAAAGTGGACTTAATTCACTTACCTTTGGTAAAGAAAATTCTAAACCATCATTTTGTTTTAAAAGCAATAACAAACACTCTTTGATTTCATCTGATGATGCACTACTATAATCGCATCCAATGTCTGATGTATTACTATATCCAACTGTATGAACTTGCGAATTATCCTTATTATTAGTTACTATATAATCAATATATAAATCATCTTGATCATTCCAATAATTAAGAATTTCATAGTTATAATTGTTCATAATTATCTTTCCTGTTCATCTTTATTATTAGATATTTCTTGAACTTGTCCATCAGCTGAATAAATTTTATTATTGGTTCTATCAATAATCTCAAATCCTAAAATTTCAATTGCTTTATCTTTGTATGTTTTACCATTCTTTTCAATTTCTTTAGGATATGTTGTAATAATACCTTTTACAGTTATCCAATTTCCTTTTTCGATTTCATCTGCATAAGCATTTACTAATTCTCCTTTTATTACAATAGGAACAAATTGAGTATTTCCATTATTATTTTGTGCTATATCAAATCTTAATGTTTTTTTACCATTTTGATTTTCATACACATCTCTAATGCTACCAATATTCCCTTCTAATTCAAATTTATTTACTGAATTTCTAACTTCTTTTTCATTATTCATCTTACATTCTCCTCCTCTAATTTTTTTGGTTCGTTAAAGATAATTCGATCATAGTCATCTAAACAAAGTTTTCCTTCTTTTATACATTCTAATTCACAGTCATGTTCTTTTAAAAATTTCATGAACTCTACTGTAAAATTATAATTTCTACTTATATCAGAAATTGAATTTACTATTACTTTGTCTATAATTCCACTCTCAATATCTTCTTTTAATTTTTTTAATTCTATTCGTGATTCTGTATCAACATTTTTCTTAACAGTATCCACATATAACTTATAGTCATAATTATTCATCAAGTGATAATTTGCAATTTGCTCCATTTTATGATTTCTTGATGAAATATTTGTTTTCTTTTTAAATGATGTATATGTTCCAATCATAAAGCATTATCTCTCCTGTTCATCTTGTATTCTTTCTTGGATTCGTTTATTAAAGCACTCTAAAGCTTCATCTAAATCTTTTCCAAAATAACTGCCTCCACCCCAATTTCCAGTTTCTTTATTTAGATCAGATGCAATTATAAATTGCCCACTTTCATAAGCATAAATTAGAGAGTACAATACACCATCTTCTTTTAAAAGGACACAGTTTCCCATGCCACCATTTGTAAAATGCATTTAATATACCTCCCTGTTCGTTAATTCTGCAATAATGACAATTTGTTTATTTGTATTATGTCTGCAAGTAATGAGTGTTAAAGTATTTGCATTATTATTTTTACTAATGCTAACTTGTCCAGTTTTTTCCACATCGTAAATATTTGTAATTTTATAATTAAATTTTTCTCCATTATAATAAACATAAATTAAATCATTTAATTCCATTTTATTAAGATTTTTAAAATAAGAAATATTACTATATCCACTATGTCCTGCCAAAATGAAATTACCATTAGCAACATCAGGCATATTTGAACCTTTTATAATTTCAATATTTTTATTTACATTATTACTTTTGTCATTGATTGCTACTAGTCCTCGTTTCAAGTGAATACGAGGTATTTCTAAAACTGCTATGTAATTATAAGTAGATTCTTTTTTAGGTTCTTCTTTTGTTTCTTGAACCTCATCTACAATTACATTTTTAGTATCTTCTTGTTTAATTTCAAAAAAATCTTCAATAGCATTTTCTTCTTTTATATGAGTAAAATAGTTGTTATAAAGTTTTAAACCTATAACACCTAAACCTATAAAGAGAAAAAAAGAGCCAATAATTAAATATTGACTCATATTCTTATTTTTGTTTTTTCTTTTTTCCATAAATAATTAAACAAACACCACTTAAAACTGCAAGTCCTCCTAATAGGTATGATAGATCACAACCATCAATACCTGTATTTGGAACTGAATAGTTGATAAGAGTTGATTCAATGATTGCACCATTTTCAGTTACAGTAAAATATACTTTCTCATCATTTAAAGTAAATCCCTCTACTGTTTCTAATTCTTGATAGAAGAATTTTCCATATTCACTTACAAACTCGATATCTCCATCTGCATTTGTATAATACTTTCCTAAAAGATTATTATTTAAATCAAAAATACCAATTAAAACTCCCTCTAATGGATTACCATTCTCATCAACTTTATGAATTTTAATTGTAGATTTAATTTTTTCATTTACCATAGTGGATTTTATAATTTCTCCATCTTCCTTAACCTCAAATTCCATAGGTTCCTCATTAAGGATAAATCCCTCTGGTGCCTCCGATTCAAAAAGCACAAATTTTGAAACAAATAATCCCTTAATAACTATTTTTCCTGATGAATCAGTCTTACCTTTAAAAATAAGTTCTCTTTCTTCTTCATTATCACTATTATTTGTATAAATAGTAATAGTGGTATTTGGAAGAGGATTTCCTGCTACATCAGTTTTTGTAAATTCAAAGTCTGATTTTTTTAAGTAATTTTTAAGATTTAATGTATATGTAACTGTTTTAGTATATTGATCCTCATACTTTAATTCAAAGCAATAACTTGATTCATCAATAACATGGTTTCCCACAGTTGCCTTTTCTTTTAGACGATATTTTCCAAGATATAAATCAGTTACTTTATAGAAGCCATCTTTAGTATAAAAATCTTTAACTAATTCATTCTTTTTGTAAATAAGAGTTCCATCTTGAGAGTATATATCTTCATCAGCATAAAGTTCATAATGTACTCCATCAAGTTTGATTTCTTCATACTTAAATGAACCATCTCCAATAACTACTTTTTCTCCAACCTTATTTACATTTAACTCTCCTTTAACTTGCTCGTTTGCGAACTTAACTTCTAAAAGAGTGCCATATTGTTCATCTTCTATAAAATTACTATTTTCTCCTATTTCAAAAATTAAAGGTTCATCATTCCATAAGTATCCATCTATTTTTTGATTTTCTACCTCTTCTAATTGATAGCGACCACTAGATAATGGATATGGAGTAATAATAACACCATTTTTATCCATTTCAAAAGTATCAAGAGTTTGAGCAGTTGGATATGTAATTGTTTGTTTTACATATTCATTTGTATCTAAATTCTTAATTTTAAATTTTAATCCTTCACGAATAATGACTTTTTGGGAATCTTTATCAATTTTTAAAACTTTTAATTTTGCAGTTATAAGTGCATTTGAAAGTAGTTGATAATATGGATTTTCAGTATCTTCATTCACTGTTATTTCAAAGTCATCTACCTTTTCATGATTTAAAGTTGAATTTTTTTGATGAACTCTCCATTTCCCATATGGAAGTGTAACTTTTAATTTCCCTTTATCATTTGTCGTTCCTGTTGTATAAAGTTCTCCTGTTGAAATTAAATAAAACTCAAAGTCAACATTTTTTTCTCCTGTTAAAATACCAGTTTGTCCATTAGCAAAAACTTTATATAATTCAACATCAACTTCAATGACATCTTCAAAAACTTTTAATATTGGATATAAATTATCTTTTGTGAGCTCGAACCAGTGCATAGACTCATCAAGTTGATAGCCCTTTCCACTAATTTCTTCTCGAAGATAAAAGCGACCTAAACTTGGTAAGTAATCACTTGTACCTGTATTATTCTCTCCAATTGTTACTTGACCAACTCTAACATCTTGTTCATTATATACCCCATAGACTGCACCTGTCAACTTGGCGTCTCCCAAAGGTTTATAACTTAATGTTTTACTATCTAGTTTTTCTGCAGTAATTTTACCACCTAAAATATTTATGTTTATATTTGTATCTATTGGATCATAACTGCCTACTTGAACAATGTTTTGAGTGTTTGGTTTTACATATACTATTGCAGAATGTGAATATTTCACATCTCGTTTTGTTAAAGAAATATTAGTATTACCTACTGCATTAGCAGTTAAATATAAATCATTACCATTTTTACTTGAAGAAATAAAAGAATTAGATGATACCTCATATTTTGATAATACACCACTTCTATCAGTCAATTTTAATGTTTGACCAATTACTGTTTCAAAATTACTTGCTCCAAAGTCTGGTGTTGCATAATGTTTACTTAATAATGCCTCCATCTCTGCCATTTCACTTGTATATTTACTAATTCGATTTCCATTTAATGAATCAGTAAAATAAATATCATAACCACTTGGAACTGTTTGCCAAATCATGAATTGTGTTACTGAATACCATTTTAAATCACTATGATTTACTTCTGCATCACTGTACCCATATCCATAATATGCTAATAACTGTATTCTTCGCCATTGTGATTGTGTCATGTTTGCTACATATGCTTGGTCATAATCTTGACCTGTATAAATTTGATTGCTATCAAGTGGAGTACCTGGTTCAATACAGTAAACAAATTGATTATCACTTTTTCTTGTAATCATTGTTAATTGTTGATACTTGGTATTTCCACCTTTTGTTTTATTTACCCATGTACTAGGAATCCACATATATTTATCATCAAATGATTCTTGATATGTTTGAGCATTTACATTGATACTTGGAAATAATGCTAATAGTCCAAATATTGCTAATAAAAATTTTAATTTTTTCTTCATATATCTTTTCCTCCTTTACTTTATTGCATAAAAAAATTACCAATTAAGGTAATTGTATTGTATGAAAATCATACTCTTTTCCAGTATTTCGTTCATATATAGTAAGCATATAATAAGTTGTTCCACAGTCATCTTGGTAGTTATCACAAAAGTATCCATATCCTGCTGCTTTATATTTATCTCCCATTTGAGTGCATTCTCCAAAAGAAGAAAAATCTGCTCGTACAAAACTCATATCAAAATTTTTAGGAGTACAACTAGGTACTACTGGTTGTGGTTCTTCTTTTTTTGGTGGTTCTTGTACTGGCGTTTCCTTTTTAGGAACAGTTTCTGTTTTATTATTATTTTGATTATTGGTATTTTTATTATTAGAGTTATTTGTTACATTGTTAGAACTTTGATTTGAAGAACTATTATTATCTGTTTTTGGAGTGTTATCAACTTTAGATTCATTATCTTTATTGATACTTTCTTCTCCCTTTTCTTCTACTTTTGATTCTTCATCTTTCTTATCATCATTTGATTTACTTTCTTGTTGCTTATCTACATTCAATGTCTTTTTATTTTCTTCTTTTGTTTTATCTTTAAACGAACTATGTTGTGTTACATAATAAGTACTAACACCAATAACTAATAATATAATTACACCTAAAAATATAGATTTTAAAGGTACTTTCTTTTTCTCTCTCATTACTCATCAACTCCTATCATAAACTCGCTTATATGGTGTTTAAATAAGCAAATAATGAGTTTATCTCTTTATATATTTATCACTTAAAAAAAGAAATTTTGCAAGAGTTTTTTTGCAATTTTTTTAAATTTATGGGATTTTTAAAATAGTTTTCATGTTTTCCTCCTTCCATTAAGGAGAAATGGTAAAATATTTATTTATATTCAATGATATTAAAAGCTAAGGCAAATCGTGCAATACTACTATTCTTTGCATCTTCAAATGTCTTTCTAGTAGCATTAAATTTTTCTTTCACAGAGTTTTCTGATCTATTACATAATAAGCAATCATTGATATAAGCAATTTCTATCTTTGACATTGTTTCATATAATTTACTTAAATGATAATTGAACTCATTATATTCTTGTTCAGAATCTAACTTATATTCCACTGCATTACCCACCTTATCAGATACATTATTAGTAAATGCTTCTAATCTTGGCTGATAATCTGGAGTTAATCTTAAATGATACCCATTTATAAAGACATTTCTTGCTTTTTTTAATTTTCTTATTCTTTCAAGAACATTATTAAAAGTTGCTTCCATGTCAAACTCTTTTAATTCTTCTGGACTTAAAATAAATTCATCAATATACTCTTCGCTTTTTACATCATTTTCAATAATCATATCAAACCATTCCTCCCATAAAAAAAGAGAAGATTTCCAAAATGATTCTTCTCTACAAAATGAAAGAATTAAAAAAAGAAGGTTTCCCTCCTCGCATAATTTTTTCATTTTACCATATTATAGCACTTGACAAATTCAATTCAATAGAATCATATGTTTAATTCATGTCATATTGTGCTTTTTTCATGTTGTTTTATGTTTTTACTTAATTTTGCCTATGCAACAGCCACAAAAGTTCTTTCCAAAGTTTCATCAACAGTTTCTGACAAAAGATTAAATTTCAAAGCAACCTTAACATAGCAACTCTTTTTAATTACAAAATAAGTTTTGTATGTTTTTCTAACTCGATCACAAAGTTCTTTATCAGTTTCTCTATCTTCAATACTATATTGAAATACCTTTAATTCATCATCAGTAAAGGTAGTTTTAAGATTATCTATTTTTCTTTCAAACTCTTTTAAATACTTGACATAAGATTCTCTTTTTAAAACCGATTTCAATTCTTCACTTGAATTATTGAATTTGCTTTTACTATTATTTATAGTACTTGTACCTTCTATCATATGTTCTTTAACCAAACTACATATGAAATTATAATCATCAAATAATTCAAAAACTGCTTTACTTAAAACTTTCATATCAAAGTTATCTAGATACTTCTTTGAAATAAGTGCTTTCATATTTATCCACCTCTAATCTCTTCAAAAAAGAGAAAACACTATGTTCTAGTAATTTTCTCTTGATGTTGAAAGATATAAATTTGAAAGCATTACCAGAACCCCAAAACTGCTAATTACTACATAATTTATATTAAAAGATAATATAAATAATTGTAGTATATAATACAACTTTTCCAAAAAATGTCAAGCATTTTTGCATATGAGATTGCATTTTTGCATACACAAAGGTAAAAAAATAAGACTTCATTTGATGAAAAGTCCTATTAATAACATTTTAACATGGTATTTTTGGAATGACAACAACCAAAATATAGTCATATTTATAGGTAAAAATATTGGAATATTTCTTCCAGTATTAGTATTAGAATAATCTACTGAAAAAGCTAACTTTACCCATATTCAAAAATTTATCTTCATAGCATTTATTGATTATATCTTGATTTGTATTATTTTCGACCAATTCACATATCTCATTAAAATATTTGCTTGTTCCCCTTTTACTGCTAAATTCTTTTTTTAACAATTGTGGAATTGGTTTATGATTGATAATCGCTAATAAACTTACAATATAATTATCAGTATTTCTATCAGTATTAACTAATTGTACTGAATATTTAATATTATCTTTCTTATAATCTTTTGAATTACATACTTTACCCTCATCAAAATAAAAATCTTCTGGTTTTCTTTTCTTCTGATGATTTGTTGTACGATAAAGCTTCCTAATTTTCCTTTGCATAATCCCTTTACCCCTTTTTAAATTTAATTTTGTTAGTAATGATATATATAATCCATTTTTTATATATGCTTGATCTAAATCATTGATACTAATTACTATATCATTTTCTTCTGAATCTTTTCCTTTTATATTCTTTACCTTATAAATTAATAATTTAATTAAATCACTTATATCTAATTCTACGAATGAGATGACCTCAGATGTATCAAAATTAGTAAAATCATTTACTTGAATATTTAAATCTAAACTATAATAATATTGAAATTCTTTGATTTTATAATCTTTTGAAACAATTTTATCGCATTTTCTCTTTTCTAAAAATATCAAATCTTCATAATCTACACTAAAACCTGTTTCTTCCTTTATTTCTCTAATCCCATTTTGCAATGTTTCTCCAGAAATAAGATGTCCCCCTGCAGTAATTTCTAAAAGTGGTTTCTTATTTATTTTATTATGGTTTGGATTTTTTAATTGCATAAATACTTTATGACTTTTACTATTATAAATTAAGCAGCCAAATACCTTATGCCAATAACCTAATTTGTGAGCTTTATCTTTTTCACAATATCCAAGTAAATTTTCATCTTTATCATAAATGTCTATATATTCATTTACTTTGTTATTCCCTTTTCTAAATCTATCTAAAAAGCCATTAGCATCTTTTAACATATCTTCAAACTCTTTAACCATATTTAATTTATAGTCTTTAGAAATATTATAAGTGATAATAAACAATTTAAACAAACGATCCTTCACAAAATCATAACTAGAATCAAAGCCATCTCTACTCTTTTTAAAGCGACACTCGTTAATTTCCATAACTGCTTCAGTTAGTTGTCCCAGTAAAATTGTAATACCATTTATATTATCATATTTAAAATCCTTATAATCTTTTATATCATACATATTGATATTCATTATTTTTGCTAAATTGATAAGTTGTAATAATACATCAGATAACTCATCTCCTAAATTATCAATTTTTCTTTTAGATTCATTTATATCTTCATTAGCAAATAAAACATTGTAAACATGACCTAATTGAACATATAACTCATTAAGATAATCTCTAGGATTCCACTCTTTATTTTTGGTAATATCAAAATCACTTACTAATTTTAAAGCAGATTTATAATGTGTATCTAAAAATTTAATAATATCTTTCATTATCTTACACCTACTTTCAATACTAAAGGTCTAGCACCATTTAAAGTTGAATTATAAGTATTGGGAACAATATTATTTGTTGAAATATATACCTTTACTCCTAATTTATAAGATAAATAAGAAGCATCACTTATTTTTAAATCTATATTTTTAAGTTCTAAACTTCCATATTCATCAAAAATAAAGCTTACATTTGAAACATCAAAATCTAATTTTTCCAATAAGTTTTTACATTGATTTATAGTTTTTTGTTGATTTAATAATTTATGTGCCATCATGCAACGCTTTCTTTGTTCCTCATTACAATGATTATAATTCTTACATTCAAATGTCCCATAGTATTGTGAAGATGGTCTTTTCAATTTTGCATTTAATCCACAAGTATTTGTTTGAAAAGTTTGTTGCTTATGCGAATATGAGTTATTAAAATAATTCCAAGCACTTTCAGGCCAAACACTATTTGCTTTTAGTGCTTGTTCTTTATTTTCTTTAATTTCTTCCCAACATCCTATTTTATCAATAAAAGTTTCAATTAAAGCAAGACCAGTAGTTACTGATACATCAGTATATTGATTTACAAAATCCAGTATTTCCTGAATCTTTTTAGGATCAGAATTTTGTGGTAAAAATGGTCTAAAATAGTGAATTGCATCTATATTATTTTTAATTAATATTCTAAAATTTTCTTTTAAAATCTCTTCTGATATTGCAGGTTCTATTTCCTTTCCTAGTCCTGAATAACTTATATAGAAAACTATATTTTGTCCTTTTGATTTCATTTGTTTTACTAAATCAATAACATTATCTGTTATTCTACATTTTGTAATAATCACTAAATCATTTTTTATATTAAGTCTGCTAATCTCTCTCAACAATTCCATTAAATAACTAATAGTGTTTTCATTTAAAAAAGCATCAGTATTGGGTAATAGACAAACTGGAATATCTAAATCATAATACTTATAATCCAATAATTGCTTTACTGCTTCTTTTGGTGTTGCCAAAATCTTTGGTTCATGACAATTATCATTTGTTGCTTGTAATAAACAATATTTACAATTATTAGTACATCCTACAATAGAATTAATTGCTAACCAACTTGAATGCATTTCAATTACTTGCATATACACACCTCGCTTTTAATGGAGTATATAATAGCACAAAGAAAACAATAAATCGTTATGAAATTTTACAAATGAATTTGCAAAAATGCAAACAAAAAAGGTGTTATTAAACACCCTATATAAATTATTTAAAAAGATTCAAAAATTCTTTAGCAGATGGAGATAAATTTCCATTGATATATGAAATAGAAATCTCTTTATCTAATTCTATATCCAAATAATTTAATTCAGAATCTTTTATATATTTTTTTGGTAATAATGCATACCCTAAACCTGATATAGCATAGTCATAAGCAGTATCATAATTTGAAACTTCTAAAGACAAGTTTTTCTTAATTTTATTTTCACTTAATAATTGTTCAAATTTCATTCGATCCTGTCTATCACTAATCGGTAATATTAAAGGAAGATTATTCAATTGTTCAATAGTATTTAATTCAGTTTCAAAGTGATTAGAAGAGTATGCTATACAATATTTTTCAATACTTATACTTTTAGATTTTATATCACTACTTGATTTTAAATCCCAATATTTTTCATCGATAACAAAGTCAATATAATATTTAGATAGCTTATCAAATAAATCTTTTGTTTCTCCTTCTACTATCTTTATGATAACATCTGGATATTTACTTTTAAATTTTTTTACTTTTTCAGTTAGTATATCTTTCTCAATATCTTTTAAAACTCCAATTGATAATTTTCCAGTATTTAAAGATTTACCTTGAATATAATTTTTTTCAGTAAAAAGTATAGTATTATATGCTTTTTCATAACCATCAAAAAGAGTTTTTCCATCTTCAGTTAATTCAATAATATTTTTAGAATTTCTTTTTACTAACTTTGTTTCCATAGTATCTTCTAATTGCTTTATGTGTCTTGATACATTGGTATAATCAATATTTAATTTACTTGCTGCTTCTTTATAATCTTTTGATTGTCCTACTACTACAAAAGTTCGTATGTAGTCTAAATTCATGGACTGCGTTTTTAACATACTGCTTCCCCCTAATTGCCCTATATACTATAACAATTAAAGGAAAAAGTCAACGAAAATATGCAAAATTGCAATAAAAATGCAAAATTGCATATAGAAAGATATAAAAAAGCAAGGTAACTGCTCGATAAATGTAATTTATCAATTTGTTGACTCAAATTCTTTATCCCAATCTACATAACCATCATCTGTATAATTCTTGCAACTAATCATTATATCCCAATCCCATGTTCCAACTTCAATACATTTTGTTTTAATATATGCCTTGCAATATGATTTTTTATCTATATCTAAAAATTTTTCTTTATCCATGCCTCCATTATATACAAGATCACGATGAGTTATTAAAGGAGTCCCATCTTCTGGATAACACTTTGGGGCTATAACATACATATATCTTTTTAATTCAGTATCTATATCTTTTCTTATTTCTTCATATCTTTTTTGATTTTGCTCTTCTATTTTATGATTCTTAATATTAACAAATAATATACTTCCAATTATAATAATGAATACCAACAAAACTATTATAATTATTTTTTTCTTCATATTTTACTCACTTTCAACAATATCTAATTACTTTCCAAATTCCAATTCAATCCATTATCATTACTAATAAATATCAAACTTTTATTTTCATATCCATCTTTATTTGAATTTATTTGATATACCGAACATTTTATTTTCAAAATATTGTTTTCATAATATGGAAGTTCTTCTATACTAATATAATCAACATTTTCATTTGTATATTTAAAATTAGAAGATGTAAATGTTTTCCCACTGTCATTAGTGATATATAAACCAGTTTTTCTATTATCTAAATAAATCTCACCAGTATTAACTGCAAATCCTAAATTTTCATTTATAAAGCCAAATTTTGCTTCATTACTTACTTGAATTACATCATCAGATACTACATAATAATTTTTACCATTATCTTTACTTCTCAAAACATGAACTAACATATTTTGACCTAATACATTGTCAACTTTACTAAATCTTAATATTGTTTTATTAAATTTCTTTTCATATAATATTTCTTCATTTTCAGGCAATAAATAATTATCACTATCATCAAATTTATCTGTTTTATCAATATCTATATTATAGTTGTTTTTATCTATTATTTGCCCATCTTTGTCCTTAATATATGTTTCACTTCTTTTTGATTTTATCTTTCCTTTATTATCATAATATGTATATTCGACTCCATCAGCAGCATTTGGATTCACGAAAGGATCAAATCCACCTTTGCCAAAATCACCATGTACTTTTACCTTTGTCCCCATTAACAAAAATCCATAGTAATCATAATAATCAACATCAACATGAAGAAATGAAGAAACAACTGCTACATACTTTTTATCATCTAACACTGTTGTATGTTCAGGTTTATAACTAAAAATTGCAATAAACCCTACAATGGGTAAAGAAATTAAAATAAGTATAATTATAGGTATAGTTCCTAACAATGATAAAATTATAGTTCTCTTTTTATTATCAGAAGATAGATATATCTGTTGGAATATACCAACAATAAATCCAATAACAGATATTAAAATTATAAAGATAATAACCCATAATCTAAATCTCACATTCATTAGATATAATATAAAATTAATTAGTATGTTTATACCTACAAAAATTAAATCACAAATAAGTATATTCCTTTTTATTTTATTAAATATTTTTCTCATAATCCATCACCTTATTTTAAAGTAATACCTTTTTCATAGTCTTTGAGATAATTTTCTCTTAATATTAATTTTTGTTCTTTTATAACAAATGTTGATACACTTGGAATTTCTACACTATTTTCATGTTCTATAATTTCAGTTCTATAATAAATCAGTTCATTGTTTATTATTTCAAATGTTCCAGATGATTTTTCAATTACTTTTTTGTTTTTTCCATCATCATAATAAATACTTAAAGTAGCAACCCAATCATTCTTATTATCACTTATTTTTAAACTAGGAAGAAAATATATTGCTAAATTTGAATCTTCAGTATACAAAGTACGAAATGTATTTAATGTTCCTAATCTTTTAGAATATTCTTTTATTTGCCACTCATTACAATAATTCCCATTTCTAATGTTATAAGATATGGTACTGTAAATTATGTTACCTTTAACATCATAATCAATAATAGTAATATTTGCATCAGAATCATAAAAATATGTAGTATTATTACAAGAAATATGTTCTAAAGTATTTACATAACTTTTCAATTCGCTTTTTAAAACACTTTTACCTCTAAAATTCTTATAAGAATAACTATTCTCATTATTTTTCGTTAAGAACGAAAATTTAGGAATACCTAGATTAATTATTTTATTTTCAGTATGTGTATATCTTGGATGTTCAATATTATAGCCAAAAGGTATAAGTTTAAAAAATATAATACAACTAACAAAAATTATGGGTAATATATATATTATTTTTTTATTTAATTCTTTTTTTATTTTATTTCTTTCATCATTTAAGATTTTTTCAATATCTATGCTATTCTTTTTTTCTACTTGTAAAATACTATAAATATCTGTATCTAATTCATCTGCCAATTTTTCAAGAATAGTAATATCTGGTAAACTTAATCCTCGCTCCCATTTACTAACTGCCTTGTCAGTTACAAATAACTTATTGCCAAGTTCTGCTTGAGTTAATTTCTTTTCTTTTCTAAGAGATGCAATATATTTTCCAATTTTATTATTATCCATGCCTCTCACCTCAAATCCATTATACTATAAAAAAATTAATATAGTCTCGACTGTTAGTTTAGTTGATAAATTACTATTTAGCGATTAGTTTTATATTTATATTATATCACTTTATCTATTACTTTCATATAACTTAACCAAAAAACACCTCTAAATCAAAGAGATGTTTATAAATATTAAATCATTTAAGATAATCCCACTAAATCTGCATAATCATTATATTCTTCCATAAGAATACCAAAAGTTTTTTCAAGTTCTATTTCTAATTGTTTTCCTTTTTCCTCCCATTCCTTATGACTTTTTTTAAATATCTTAAATGGTTCATTTTCTTCATGCTCTATTATTTCTCTTTGTAATCTTTTACATTTAAGCTCATAAAGGCTAATAAATGTTTTTGTATTTTCATATATGAATTTATAAAAAGCATTAAATATTTGATTAAATGCCTCTTCAGTTGTATTTTCTTGTTTATTTTTCATTTAAATTCCCCTTTTCTTTTACATCATTTATTTAATTCCAAAAATTGTATTCATTTTCTTTAAATCTATTTTGCTCTTCGATAATAATTATAAATCTTTTTAAATCTTCCAAAAAGTAAATTCTATCTTTGAATATAATTTTTTCTCCATCATATAAGTACAAATGTAACGAACCATATATCTTTCTTATTTTGCAATGGTATGTATTTCTACCAACAATACTATTAAATGTATAAACTTCTATTGCCTCTTTTCCAATCACTTTATTACTATATTCAAAATTGTCAAAAATGATTTCATGATTAGTGTTTTTTAAAAATTTTGGTATTTGATTCAACACTTTTTTATCTTCATCTATTAAAAAATTAGGTTTTACTATAATGTTTGATTCTTTTTTATTGAAAACTTTTATAATATTTTTAAATATTTTATCTTCTTCTTTCGTTAAGTTTTCTATATCTTTTTTTGGCAAATTATATATAAACATTATCTCAACATCATTCAAATTTTTACTAATTTTATAAACAAATTTTTTTAATAAAGTATCTTCTTTATCAACTTTGTAGTTCATTATATATTTATTACTAACTTTACCAAAGTAAATGTTATAAAATAGTTTCATCTTATTAAGACCAGTAAAAAAATCATCAAACAGTAATATATTATTTTTTCTTACTATTTTTTGTTCAGATAATTCAGTATATTTATTGAAAACATCTCCTGCTAAATCACTGCAAAAACAAGTCAATTTATTTTCATCTTCAAAATAATTATCGAGAAAAGTTTTAGAAATGCTTTTTCTTTTATGGATTATTTCTAATGTTTCTAATAAACTATTAAAATAAACTAAAATATAAGTTAATGATAAATTAGATAAATAACTTTCTCTAGTGAACTTATATCGCCTTCTACTTAACTCAAATACCTTTAAAAGGTCTTTATCATTAAAGTAATTTATAATTATTTCTCTACGACTTAACTTATACTTTTCTAAAATATCTTTAATCAGATTTAATAATTGTTTATTACTTTTTATTATTAATTGCTCATTGCTTATTGTTTCAAATGAAATGTCCATCTTCATGCTATCTTCCCCACTTGTCCTCATATTTTATAAACTCTACTATTCTTGTTGCATCTTCTTTTGTAAATATCCTATCCTTAAAGATATTTTCCTTTTTATAAGTTACATATGTAAACAACATACCTTTTAATTTTGCAATTTTAATTTCATACTCTTTACTATTGATACTAATTATTCCTTCAAACAGTTTAATCATATATTCATTTTCTATATCTTTTAAAATAACAAAGTTAGTAGCGACCATTCCTTCAATATGAACTATAGTATTTTTCAATTTTTCAACATATTCTTGAATTAGTTTATTTTCACTTACATTAACATCATTACTTATAGCAATTGCTTTTGGATTAGACATTATTAAATCCTCAACAATTCTATCAATTTTTGATATATCAATAGATGATAAATCTTTTTCTCTAATAAACGAAAGATAATATAAATCTAAAATACTACTATCAGACCATTTTTCGCTTATTCTATGAATTTGCATTAATATATCTTTATTTTGAGTTCTCTCAAAAGTTCTTATCTTTGAATTTGTATTCATTCCAAATTTTACATAATACTGCGTTTTTGTTTTTAGAAACCCTTGTTTAAATCTTCTTACTAATAAATGCTCTGCATTTATTAAAATCTCTTTCTTATCTATTTCTTTATTTTGAACTACATTATATAATCTTTGAAAATTATTTTTTTGATCAAATAATATATTTATCATAAATTGTAATAAAAACTCATTATTTCTTTGAAAGGTAAAGTCAACTTTTGAAATATAACAATCGAAATAAATCATTAAATTAAATAAACTATATTTTGAGAATATTAATTGATTCCTATATCTGTTATTGTCAGAAAAAAATAATAAATCCAAATCTAATTCATCCATTAATCTATAAATAACATCTCCATATAAAAAATTATTTTTTACTATAATAATTTTAATAATATCTAAAAATTCTAATTGATTTTCTAGGAGATTTTGACTGTAATTATTTTCATAAGAACATTTACTTTTACTAACATATTTTTTTCGCTCAATTATACTTTCTTTTATCCACTGTTTAATATTATCAAAACTTATAGTACTTATAATAATATTTTGTAATTCATAATTATCTATAAGAGTTTTTAAGGCATCTACTTTCTTCTCGCTATCTATAAAATCAAAATAATTTTCAAGAATTACAATAATTTCTTTTTGCTTTGTTTTATTTTTTTCATCAAAGAAAGATTTTATTACATTACAATGTAACAGACTTCTAACTACGCTATATGGATGCTTAATATCCATTTCTTCTACTATCTTTATTGTACTACTTACTTCCCTATTATGATTCATGTCACCATTTCCTTTCAAAATAAATTAACAATTTTAATGGGTATTAAGTTTATTAAGATATAACTTTATAATTTATATGTAAATAATTTTTATATTTTTAACTAATACTATAAGAAAGAAGGTGCAAAATGAACACACAAGAATTACTTGGTCTTAATACAAAATGGTATAGATACCAAAAGAAAATGACACAAGAACAATTTGCTGAAAAGACAAAATTTAAAATGGCATATATCAGTCTTATTGAATGTGGTCATGCAAATCCAACTTGTAGTAATATTGATATAATTTCTGATGCACTAGATATTGAAGTCATAAATCTATTTAATAAACAAACAGCCATTAAAGCTAAAAAATTACCAGCTCGAGTTGATCAATATAATCGTAGATAATAAATAATTTAATAAAAATGAATAAAGTGGTAGTACTGCTCTAAATAAAATACTACCACTTTTTATATTATAAATTGTTAATTTATAAATTATCTACTTCACAAAGTTTATCATACTGTCAAGCATAAGTCAACGCATATGCGTAAATTTTTATTTCTCTATTTTGATAAAATTATATATGAAATTAAAGAAAGTGAGGTGGATACTATGACTTTTCAAGAAGCAGTTAGTAAAAGAATTTTTGAATTATGTGAAAAGTTTAATTATACACCTAATGGGTTAGCAGAAGCATCATGTGTTCCACCTTCATCTCTGCAAAATATTACCAGTTGTAGAAATACTAATCCAAGTTCATTTGTCATTTTCCTATTATGTAATACTTTAGGAATCACAATAAAAGATTTTTTCGATAGTGATTTATTTAATCCTAAAAATATAATTATTCAATAGTTTGTTAGTAAAGCAAACTATTTTTTTATCGCTCATATTCTTCATATAAATCATAATCATCATCCCATAAATTCTCAATAGGATTTTTTAATTTATTGATATTACTCATGATAGCACTTTTAAAATAACCAAACTTATTCTCAATTCGATTTCCATCTTCATCTGCAAAATCTCGTTTTAATACTCTAGGTACTATATAATGTATAATTTGAATTAAATCTTTGTATGAATTATCATCTCCTAATAAATCTTCAAACAATTTATCATAATAGAAAATTTGAGTATCTGCTTCACTTATATATCCCCTGTCAATAAGTTCTAATGTTAAAATATTATGTTCTTCAGCAACAAAAAAAGATGATATGGTTTTATCATCTTTATCTATTTGTTTATTAATATTTTGTATATTAGTATTTATTTGTAGTTGATTTTCCACATTTGGATTATCCATGTATGGACTTTCCATATCTGGATTATTTTCGTTATCTTGTTCTAATATATAAGGCTTTTCATATATCAAATAATTATACTCAAAATACCCTTTATTTCCTCTTACCTTTTCTATTTCTAAATAATGATTATCTTGTAATTCCTTTAATGTTGATCTAATTGCATCTCTATTCTCTTTGCTAATAGCACATAAACCTTTTAAAGAGTAATCCCAATCTGGAGGCAAACTCAACATGAAAGAAAGTAAACCTTTTGCTTTAAAACTTAAATTCCTATCTCTTAAATGGAAATTAGACATTATTGTAAAATCTTTTGTTTTTTCTATTTTAAATACAGACATTTTATTCACCCCCTAAATTTTTACAAAAAAAAGAATATAGATTCATCTATACTCGTTTTCAAATTTAATTATTTTTGTTTTGGTCTAATAACTTCTAAACCACCCATATAAGGTTGTAAAACCTTTGGAATTATTATGCTGCCATCACTTTGGTAGCCAGACTCGATTATTGCGATAAGTGAGCGTGGGCTTGCAATCACTGTGTTGTTTAGTGTTGAAAGGAATTGATTACCATTTTCAGTTTTCATTCTTATACCTAATCTTCTTGCTTGAGCATCTCCTAAAGTTGAACAAGAACCAACTTCAAAATATTTTTGTTGTCTTGGACTCCATGCTTCAACATCACAAGATTTAACTTTTAAATCTGCTAAATCTCCACTACAACACTCTAATGTTCTTACTGAAACATCTAAACTTCTAAAGAATTCTACTGTATAACTCCACATTTTGTTATACCATTCCATAGCATCTTCTGGTTTACAAAGTACTACCATTTCTTGTTTTTCAAATTGATGAACTCTATATAATCCTCTTTCTTCAAGACCATGAGAACCTACTTCTTTTCTAAAACATGGAGAATAACTTGTCATAGCAATTGGTAGTTCTTTTTCATCTATAATTTGTCCTTTAAATTTACCTATCATACTATGTTCACTTGTACCAATTAAATATAAATCTTCTCCCTCGATTTTATACATCATAGCATCCATTTCTGCAAATGACATAACACCTGTTACAACATCACTACGAATCATAAATGGTGGTATTGCATATGTAAATCCTTTACTTATCATGAAATCTCTTGCATATGCAATTGTTGCTTCATGTAATCGTGCAATATCTCCTACTAAATAATAAAAACCATTTCCACTTGTTCTTCCTGCACTGTCTTTATCAAGACCACCTAATGCTTCACAAATATCTGCATGATATGGTATTTCATAATCTCTTACAAATGGTTCTCCAAATTTTTCTATTTCTACATTTTCACTATCATCTTTACCAATTGGCACACTATCATCAATAATATTTGGAATTACCATCATTTTACTTTTTAAGTTTTCAGATAATTCACTTTCTTCTTTTTCTATACTTTCTAATTGATTGTTAATTTCTACTACCCTTTGCTTTTTAGCATTTGCTTCATCAACTTTCTTATCTCTAAATAAAGCTCCTATTTCATCACTTGTTGCATTTCTTTCTTGTCTTAAACTATCCCCTGTTGATTTTAACTCTCTAATTTTTTGATCCAATTCAATTACCTCATCTACTAAAGGTAATTTCTCATCTTGAAATTTCTTCTTTATATTTTCCTTTACTTTATCCTTATTTTCTCGTACGAATTTTATATCTAACATTTCCAATCTTCCTTTCTTACTAGGTATTATACCTCAACCATTTTTTATATTATTTGTGAGAATTTTTAGTAATTGCCTTTATACACAAACAGCAACAATAACTTTCACATTTTCTAGATAAAATTTAACATTATTTTCGTTAATTGTTAAGCACTTATGAGAGTCGATTTTGCTTGAAAATTCAAGGATTTCAACCAATTTCCTACTTGAGTGCATATGGCTACTACAGGATTATTTAGTGTATGAACATAATATGTTCCGTTTTCTCCTTTAGTACGTATACCTAAACGTCTTGCTTGAGCGTCACCTAAGTTAGAGCAACTAGCTACTTCAAAGTATTTTTGTTGACGAGGACTCCATGCTTCGATATCACAAGATTTAACTTTAAGATCAGCCAAGTCTCCACTACAGCATTCTAATTGTCTTACTGGAATGTCCCAACTTCTAAATAAATCTACTGTTAATTTCCACATTTTATTGTACCAATCCATAGATTCTTCTGGTTCACAAACAACAATCATCTCTTGCTTTTCAAATTGATGAACTCTATATAGTCCTCTTTCTTCTAGACCATGAGATCCACCTTCTTTTCTAAAACATGGAGAATATGATGTCATATTAATTGGTAAAGTATCTTGTTTAATTATTTGATCTTTAAATTTACCAATCATACTATGTTCAGAAGTACCAATTAAGTATAAATCTTCTCCTTCTATTTTATACATCATTGCTTCCATTTCTGGGAATGACATAACACCTGTAACAACATCACTATGAATCATAAATGGTGGAATTGCATAAGTGAAGCCGTGGTCAATCATATAGTCTCTTGCACATGCTAGCATTGCTTCATGTAAACGAGCCACATCACCAAGTAAATAGTAGAATCCTTCTCCACTAGTACGTCCTGCTGCTTCTTTATCTAAGCCATTAAAAGATGCTACGATATCAGCATGATATGGGATTTCGTATTCAGGAACTACTGGTTCTCCAAATCTTTCTACTTCAACGTTTTCAGAATCATCTTTCCCTACTGGAACAGATGCGTCCATAATATTTGGGATTACCATCATACGACTCTTGATTTCTTTATCTAATTCCACTTTCGTATTTTCTAGTTCAGTTATTTTAGTTGCCATAGTAGCTATTTCTTCTTTAATAGCGTTTGCTTCATCGATTTTTTTATCTTTCATTAACATACCGATTTCAGCACTCTTTTTATTTTTATCCGCTTTTAAATCGTCTGCTGCTTTTTGAGCTTCTCTAACTTTAATGTCCATTTCATAAACTTCATCTACTAATGGAAGTTTTTCGTCTTGGAATTTTTTCTTAATATTTTCTTTTACTAACTCTCTATTTTCTCTTATTAATTTAATATCTATCATAATATCTCTCCTCTTTCTTTTAGATAATCTTCTAATCTTATTATTTCATCTTTATATTTATTTATTAGATGATTCCTTGTTTTTTCATCTAATTTATTTAATCGTTCTTGATTAAAGTTATCACTCATATCTGAGTATTTTAATTTGATGGCTTCAATGTTACCACTTTCTAATATTTTAGTAATTTTATTGTGATATTTTTCTTGCCATTTTTCTTTATTTAAAGAAATAGTATTTGGTTCATTCGTTACTAATCTAACAACATCAATAATTTCTTTATTAAAACCTAATGCTTTTAAATCATCAAAAGTTGTACTAGTATCTTCTACTGTATCATGTAACAGACCTGCTATTTTTGTATTGGGATTGCTTAATTTATTACTCACTCTTAATAAATGATTGATATAAGGTTCTCCCTCTTTGTCTGTTTTATTTTTAAAAAGATACTCTACTAATTTTAACGATCGTTTATAATCATCAGTGATTAATATTAATTCATCATATAATGACTTTTTTATCATACTATTCCTCCTAAAGAAAAAAGGATGGTACAAAAGGAGTGCAAAAGCACGGTACCATCCTTAGATTAACTTAATTTAAATAACGGGAATTACCCGGCAGTGATTAGCTGCTCTAGAAAGTAGATTCATTTATAAACTTAGTTCTGTTTACATCAACCACAGACTTTCTATGCTAAGTAAGATAAATTACTGGTCTTTCTTAATCGATTTATGTGATTATTTTATAATTTTTTTGATTTGTTGTCAACTATTCATAATTGTTTATACAATTGTTATTATAATCATTTTTGTATTCTGAAATATTATTTATAAAATAGTAATTCGTGTCTTCATCAATAATCATTTCTACAGCTAATGATAAATTTTCTTCTTTTTGATTGGGATAATTAAATGTATATAGGTATCTAGTTTGATTTTGACAGACTAAATTTAAATTACTAATCTTAGTAATTTCAGAAGAAGTATTTAGTTTATCTAATATTATTTCTATAACATGATTTTCATCAATTAAATTAGTTATTTTCTTATTTTCTTTATTACCGAAATTAAAACCAACAACGCTTGATAGTAAAAGTAATAAAATTAAAGTCATTATTTTTTTATTCATTACAATAGTTCTCCTTGTCTAAAGGATATTTATTTAATAGTTCTTCGCTAGCAAAGTAGTCTTCAGAATAGTACCCTAATTTTTTCTCCAAACCGATATAAATAATTCTATAGTCATTAATTAACTCAGGATTTTCATTTGGTGATGAATCGTATTTTTCTAAGTCGATACTATATAGAATTTTTTTATCATTGTTACATAATATTTTAATTCCATTGTATTTTCGGTTTTCGAAATCATTATAATCTTGATGTAATGAATGAAGTTGAAGTCGTGCTGTTTCTAATAAGTCTTCTTCTGTTATATTCGTATTTATATTGTCTATGTTTTTTTGCTTATAATTCGATTTACCAATAAAGTAAAAAACATTAAAAGTTAATAAAAGTAATAAAATACTAAAAATATAAAATAATCTTTTCTTCATAAATGCCTCGCTATATCTTATTATTCCAATTATAAGGAGAAATATCATAGATTTTTTTCTTTTTTTGAATATATCATTATAATTTTAAAAAGTATATCGTCTTTTAGTTGAATTAATAAAGACCTAAGTAACTTCTTAGGTCAATTATTATATTTATTTTATTTTTTTATGATAATTTCAATATTTTTACTTGTATCAGTTGCATTATTAAACGAGTAATTTTCATATAATTTATAGGACAAGTTATTTTTATCTAATATTTTTTTAATTTTATCTATTTCATATATTATAAATTCATGAGTATCATTATAACTATGATTATTTATAATATATTCTATTTCTGTATGTTCTTTAAATGTATCTTGGTTAAAAGACCATTTCATTATTCTTTTGTAATCTTTATTCACACTTTCTTTTTGACCACTTTGTCGACCATTATGTAAATCAATAATAAGTAAACCATCTTTATTCAGATGTTTATACCAATGTAAGATGCCTTGTTCAAATTCTTGATAACTTTTCAAATGATTGAAAACAGCAAACATAGAGATGATTACATCATATTGTTTCTTTATTTTAAAGTCTAATAAGTTGCCATTATATAAAGTTCCTTTTGTTCTAGATGATGCTATATTAAGCATTGATGGACTTAAATCTAATCCTTCTACAGAAAAGCCTTTTTCTTCTAATAAATGCATATGAATGCCTGTACCACATCCGACATCTAGAATTGTTTTTTTTCTTCGATTAATTCCAAAATATAATTTATTTCTTTTTCATATGATTTGTTACTATAAAACATATCATAATATTGAGCCATATCTTGATATTCGTGCATTTTTTTGACCTACCATTCTTTTTTTGAAAGATAACAATATGTTTCAATATGATGAGTAAATGGGAACATATCAAGTCCTTTTATTATTTCTATATTATAATATTCTTTTAGTTCTTTTAAATCTCGTGCTAGTGTTATAGGATCACATGATACATATATTATTTTACTTGGTTTAAAGTTAATTATTGTTTCTTTTGTTTTATTATCTAATCCTGCACGAGGAGGGTCAACAATGACAGTATCTACACTATCTTTTATTTTAGGAAGACAAGTTCCAACATCTCCTAGCATATAATTAATGTTATCTTTTTTATTTATCTTAGCATTAGTAATAGCATTTAAAACAGCATTTTTTACTATTTCAATACCATAAACATTTTTAGCATTTTTTGCTGCATTAATGCCTAATGTTCCTACTCCACAATAAAGATCTAGTATTGTGTCTGTAGATGTTATATTTTCATTAATTAGATTAAATATTATTGAACAGATATCTCTATTTATTTGGAAGAAAGAATCGTATGAAACAGTGAAGTACAAGTTATTAATTATTTCGATGAAGCTAGAATCCCCTGTTATTGGATGATCATTTAAAACTATTCCTGCTATTTTATGGTTGGATTTTAAATAGGTGATATCTGGCTTTATATCATCTTCTGTTTTAATCCAAATAAGTAGTTCATCGTTGTAGTTAGAGCGAATAATTAATTCACCATTTTTAATATCTAAATGATTTATGTCTTTGATGAAGTTCTGAATAGCTTGACTTGCTAGAAGACAGTTATTTATTTCGACTAATTTGTGACTAGATGTTTCATAGTATCCATATTTACCATCTACTATTTTAAAAGTTATTTTATTACGATAATTTAAAATATTAGGGCTAGATATTACCTCTATATCTTTATTAAATCCAGCATATTTATTTATAATCTCTTTAAGTTTATCTCTCTTGTATTTTAGAGTGTCTTCATATGAAAGATCTAGAAGACGACAACCTCCACAAGTACTAAAATATGGACATGGACTATCTACTCTACTTGGGCTTTTTTTTATGTATTCAGTTACAATTGCTTCATTATATTTTTTATTTTCTTTTGTAAGTTTTATGTTTACTATTTCCTCTGGTAAGGCATTAGATACAAATGTAATTTTATTATTTACGAAACAAATACCTCTTCCTTGATTATCTAGTTTTTCGATTTTTACTTCTTTCATAATTAACACAACCTTTATTTTAGTTTATCATTTATTTAAAATATTTTGTATGGTAATAAGTTATTTGGTGCTATAAATCTCTTGCTTAATCATTTTAATTATAATTTAAATATTGATTAATGAATAATATTATATATTAATATCTTGAAAAAGGAAGAAAAAAAGATAAGAATTTTCTTATCTTAATGAATCTATTTGTTTGTTATAGTCTTCGCTTTTACATACATATGAGCCACTAATAACCATATCAGCTCCAGCTTTACGAACTAGTTTGGCTGTTTCAGCATTTATTCCACCATCGACACTAATTATATAATGGTATCCATTTTCTTCTCTTATATCACGAAGAGTTTCAATCTTATAAAGAATCTCTTTCATAAATTCTTGACCACCTTTGCCTGGTTTAACACTCATAACAAGAACTTGGTCAATGTGATTTAACAATGGAACAATATGACTTACTTTAGTTTCAGGATTTATAGCAATTCCTACTTTTAATGGTGTATGTCTTATCATATTTATTACATCAATAGGTCTTCTATGAGCTTCATAATGTAATGTTAAATATTCGACATTACTCATTTTAGCAAAGTCTTTAACAAATTTATTAGGAGAACATACCATCATATGTACATCTAATTTTTTATTACAATTTTTAAACATTTTCTTTATATCTTGAACTGTATAGTTAGAATTTTCAACAAAGATTCCATCCATCATATCAACATGAATGTAATCTGCGTTAGATTCATCTATTTTATTAATTGTAGTTTCTAAATCATAATCACTACTTATAAAAGATACTCCTACTTTCATTTTCCTATTTCCTCCAAAAATAACAAATAATTATTGTATCTAGATTGTAATATTAATTTTTCTTCTAGAGCTTTTTTTACTCCACAATCTTTTTCTTTATTATGCATGCAGTCTCTAAATTTACATGGATATTCACTAAACTCGACAAAACTATCTCGAAGTTGTTCTTTATCCATTTCATTTAAATTTAGAGCAGAGAAACCAGGAGTGTCAGCAATATAACCTTCCGATATGTTATATAATTCAACATGTCTAGTTGTATGCTTACCACGACCTAGAGCCTCACTTATTTCATCTGTTTTTATGTTTAAATTATTATCTAAACTATTTAGTAGACTACTTTTACCAGCACCAGTTTGACCAGCTAAAACGACTAACTGATTTTTTATTAATTTTTTTATAGTATTTGTTTCAGTGTTATATACAACTTTGATACCTATCATATTATAATATCTTTTTAAATTATCGATTGTTTCCTTTTCAACTTCGTTAAGTAAGTCTACTTTAGTAAAACAGATTATTGGTTCGATATTATTAAATGTTATAACACTTATAAGTTTATCTAAAAGATTTAGATCTAAGTTAGGTTTTTTTACACTTGTAACAAGAATGGCTATGTCAACGTTAGAAATAACTGGACGGTCTAAAGAATTTTTCCTAGGTAGGATTTCTGTTATAAGATTGTTTTCAGCATCAATAATAACATTATCTCCTACCATAGGACTTATATTACAGGCACGAAATTTCCCTCTAGCACGACAGCCATATAAAGCTTCACCTACTTTGACAGTATATAAATTACTTATTTGTTTAATTATTTGACCATTCATTAGCATAAAGAATTTCCATCTTCATCAACGCCACATTCAGGGTCATCTGGATTTTCGGGATCAGTTGGTTCTTCTGGATCTGGTGCTTTAGCTATTTTAATAATAAGTTTACTATTTTTAGTAATTGTATATCCTTCTGGTCTACTTTGTTCGAAGATTGCACCTTCATCGACATTTGGATTAACTTCTCTTTCAACTACTAATGTAACTCCATATTTTTTACAGAAACTTCTTACTTCGTCTTCTGTATAAGTACCATCAGTAAAGTCTGGATATTTATTTTCAACAAGTCCTAGATATAAAGTTATACTATCTCTAGCTCCTAGCTTTTCACCAGGTTTTACTGATTGATCTAAGATAGTTCCTTCTTCGTACTTAGAATCAGGATCTATTTCTTTATATTCTGGATAAACTAAAATATCACGAGCTTCTAAAGCACCTTTTATTTCTTGATAATTTTTACCTGTAAAGTCTTCTACTTCATATTTAGAATCTCCTGTTGATACATAGATAGTTATAGTGCTTCCTTTACTTCGTTTTGTACCACTTAGAGGATTTGTTTTTACTACTTTACCTTCTTCTACTTTGTCATCACTGATTTCTACTTCTTCATCAGCAACTTCAAAACCAAGACTTTGTAGTTCTTCGATAACTTCACTAACTGTTTTACCCTCAACCTCTGGAACGATAATGTCATTACGTTTAAGAATAGATGGTAAAAGTAATACGAATGCAGCTACTATAATAAATAGTCCTACAAATATTGATGCAAGAACAACTAATAATTTATTTTCTTTCTTTACTTCATCGTCTGTAACTTGTTTAACCACAACCTCATCTCCGTTTTCTTCCATATCTTCAACTTGAATTGCTTTTTCGACTTGTTTAGTAAACTTCTTATTATCACTATCTAATTCAGGATATTGATATTCATATTTTTCTTCATTTATTCTTGAATCATCTAGACATGTTTTTAAATCTTCGTACATTTCACGGGCATCGTTATATCTGTTTTTAGGATTTTTTGATGCACTTTTAAGAATTATGTTTTCAACACTTTGTGGAATGTCTGGTAATTCTTCTCTAATACTTGGTAGTGGTTCTTTTAAATGTTTAAGAGCTATTTCAACAGCATTATCACCACGATAAGGTAATACACCTGTTAGCAATTCATACATTAAAATACCCATTGAGTAGATATCGCTTTTTAGAGTTGAACCCTTACCACTCGCTTGTTCTGGTGGTAGATAATGAACACTTCCCATAACCGAATTTGTTTGAGTTAATTGAGTTGCATTCATGGCCATAGCGATACCAAAGTCTGTTATTTTAACCATACCATTTTCTAGTATCATGATGTTTTGTGGCTTTATATCACGGTGGATTATATAACTATCATGAGCAATTGATAAACCATCAGCAATTTGGCTCATTATATCAACTACTTCAGAAGTCGTAAGTTTACCACGTTTTTTTAGTAAGTCTTTTAAATTCTTACCTTCAATATATTCCATTACAATGAAATATTGACCATTATCTTCACCTACATCATATACTTCAACAATGTTTGGATGGCTTAGACTACTAGCATTAAGAGCTTCTCTTTGGAAACGTCTTACGAATTTTTCATCATTCGATAGGTCTCCACGTAGCACTTTAACAGCAACATCACGGTCTAGAATAGTATCATAAGCTAAATAAACATTAGCCATTCCACCTTCCCCAATAGATTTAATTATTTGATAACGATCGTTAATTTTTTGTCCTTTCATAATCATATTTCTTCACCACTTTCAAGAGATAAATATGCTACTGATATATTATCAGTTCCCCCTCTGGCATTACTTTTTCTAATTAACTTAATTACTTGTTCCTCTATTTCAAGTTCTTCATCATTTAGAACTTTCTCAATTTGTTCTTTCGTTAACATTGAAGTTAAGCCATCACTACAAAGTAGAATTCCATCAACATTTCTATCTACATCAAAAACATCTAGTTCAGCTTTCTCACTACTTCCTAAAGCCTTCATTAATACGTTTCTTTTAGGATGATATTTCGCTTCTTCTTCTGTTAGGTCACCAGCTGCTACTAAAAGATTTACTAGAGTATGATCTTTCGTTACTTTGGTAAGTTTACCATTCTTAAAGACAAATCCAGATGAATCTCCGATGTTTCCAAATAGCAGATAACTATCAGTTAATAGAGCCATAACAGTTGTTGTACCCATTCCTAAAGCTTCTGGATGGATTTTTGTATGCTCTAAAATTTCTGTATTTATTTCACTTATGTTATCTTTCATCCAATTAATTGCATCTAGTTTACTTCCAATAGAATTAAGACTATTAAATTTATTTCCCATATGATTTAAAACTATGGAACTAGCTACTTCTCCAGCTCGATGACCACCCATGCCATCGGCAACGATAAGAAGGTATTCGTTATTGGCATTTTTTAAGATTGTAACAGAATCTTCGTTATGATCTCTAACTTTACCAGAGTCTGTTAAATAAAATGATTTCATGCTTTCACCTCTTTGCTTCTTAGTTGACCACATGCAGCATCTATCTTACTTCCAAATTCTTTTCTTATTGTAACATTGATACCACGCTTTTTTAATGTGTCATAAAATTTCATTATTTGTTCTTTGCCTGCTCTTTTAAATTCAATATGATTTGTTTCATTATATGGTATTAGATTAACATAAACATTTAGTCCTCTTAATAAAGATGCTAATTCATTGGCATGAGCCTCAGAGTCGTTTACACCATCTAACATAACATATTCAATCGTTACTCGACGATTCGTTTTTTCAATATATTCTTTGATTGTTGCCATTAAAAGGTCTAGTTTATAAGCTCTATTTATTGGCATTATTTTATCTCTTAACTCCGTATTTGGAGCATGTAAAGAGATAGCTAAGTTAATTTGAAGACTTTCTTCCATTAAATCTTTAAGTTTGGGAACTATTCCACAAGTTGATAAAGTTATGTGACGAGCACCAATAGCAATACCTTTTGGATCATTAATTATTTTAATAAAGTCCATAACATTAGTATAGTTATCTAAAGGTTCTCCAATACCCATAATTACAACACTTGAAATACGCTTTTTAATATCGGCTTCAACAAGTAAAATTTGTTCAACCATTTCATAGCTTCCAAGATCTCTTACTTTCTTTAGACGTCCTGATTCACAAAAAGCACATCCCATGTTACAACCAACTTCACTACTTACACAAATTGATAGGCCATAATCATGTTCCATAAGAACTGCTTCAACAAAGTTATCATCAAATAAACGGAAAAGATATTTTTTTACACCTTTGTCTTCTTGTTTTTTTTCTATTTTTATCATCTTAAAAGAAAAGTCATGGTCTAATGTTTCTTGTAATTCTTTTTTTATATTCGTCATTTCATAGAAAGATTTTACTTTTTTATCATAAAGCCACTCAAAAACTTGAAGTGCTTTAAACTTCTTTTCATTCATATTTAAAAAGTAATTTTCTAAGTCTTCTCTTTTTATACCATATATATTCATCATATTAACCTCTATCATGATTATATCATTAAATAAAGAATAATTACAGAAAATTTGACATAATAAAAGCCAATTATCGCTAAATAATTGGTTTTATTGACAGATTAAACATTTTCAAAGACAAACTTGTTTTTTTTATGGACTATTCCACATATTGAAAATGAATTTATAACGATAAATATGGCTACAACTGAGGTTATAACATATTTAAAGATATTTATAGTATCGATATTCACTGTTCCAACAATCGTTCCCGCATTTTGCCAAAAAACAAATTTACTGTATAGATTGTTTATTATATTAAACATACACCAAGCTCCAAAGATGTAAATAAGAGCGTTAATTATTATTGTAAAGGTATCGTATATGTAAATATTGATTTTAGATAAGTAATGATTTTTAAATTGTTTTGAAACTACATTGCTCATTATGACCATTAATAAGGAACATCCAAATGATAAGAGTAAGAATAATAAAATGATACTACGTCTAAGATATTCATTAAACTCGGTTGATGTATAGGATGATTGATAAGGGAATAATTCAACCTTGCTATCTAAGTAATTAAATCCTAAATATAAGAGTACTAATAATAGAGATGAAATAATTGCTATTTTAAAAAATGTTGCCAAACAAGTCGTGATTATATCTCTTTCCACTTTTAATTTTCCATCTTCCATTCCATCAGACGATGCGTGTTCACTAGCAAAATCATATGAGTATTCTTCCCCTTCATTATTCAGATAGTTGATTGTTGATTCGTTATAATTTTTAAGAGTATCAGGATTTATGACAATCGTTTTTGAATCGCTCATATCAGGGATACTTTGGTAGTTGTTTGAGCTTTCTTCTTGGTAGTTAGAATCATCATAAGCATTAAAGTACTTTCCACTATTAAGAGAATTTCTACCATTGGTTTTTTCTATTTTTATGATACCCATATAAGATCACTCCTATTATCTTTTTTAGTATATCATAAATTATAGAGTTATTCCAAATGAAGCTTTAGTTTTTTGATTACTTTTTTTTCAATGCGTGAAATATAAGATTGGCTAATTCCTAAGAGCTCAGCAACTTCTTTTTGAGTATATTCCTCAGTGTTATAAAGTCCGTAACGCATTACCATTATTTGTCTATCTCTTTCATTTAAGTTTTTTAAGTAATCCTTAAGTAATTCAATATCTGTTTTTTTCTCATATTCTTTGTATGTACTATCTTCTGAGGTACTGACAATATCTTCAAGATGTAATTCATTGCCTTCCCCATCAAAACTTAAAGCTTCTTCAAAACTGATATCATATACTCTTTTTTTATTCTTTCTAAGATACATTAGAATTTCATTCGATATACAACGTGAGGCATAGGTCGCTAAACGAATGTTTTTATCTATTTTATAAGTATTTATACCTTTTATTAAACCAATAGTTCCAATGCTTACAAGGTCTTCTAATGGTTCTAAAGTACTTTCGTATTTTTTGGCAATAAAGACAACTAATCTTAGATTGTGTTCAATTAGCTTATTACGAGCAGCCATGTCACCTTGTTCAGCATTAATTAATAAAGAAAGTTCTTCTTCTTTCTCTAGAGGTGGTGGTAAGATGTCTGTACTTCCGATGAAGAAGAATTGATTATATTTTATTTTAATTTTAAGAATAAATTCTTTTATTATAGTTATAATTTTTTTCATTATTTTAAGCCCTCCATTATTTTGCTATTTATAATACAATTGATACCATCTATAAAGAAATTTTCGGTGCTAATTCCAACTAAAAATTTATCGAATGTTTTCCCATCTATTTCAATTTTCGTCGCTTTATAGCATTCTAATAATCCATGATTATTGAGGCTATTATAAGGAACATATATGGGATTTTTTTTAAAATTTTTCAGCATTATGTTTTCATGGATGAGAATGATACTTTTATCTGTATATGGATCTTTTAATTTGTTTCCTGTGTCGAGAAATGCGTTTACCTCTAAAGCACTATTATTGAAATATATTTTACATTTGTAATAGTTACTATAGTTCGTTTTTAAAACTTGTAAAGATTTTAGATATTTTAAATAAAGAAATATTCCTAAGATTAAGATTACGCCATAAGTATTATATAGACTTTTACTAGTAAAAATTAGGCCATTACTACTATAGTTAAACTGACTATTTAAGAAGTATATTCCACCTCCCATAAGCATGCTTACTAAATAAAAATATAGAACATTTTTAGAAGTATATTTTATATCTTTAAATCCAAAAGCTACTATAATCATAATAATACTTACAACAAATTTGTATATAAGAAGTTCGAAATTAGTCATATTTATAAATAATATAAGAAGAGTTAGTGTACCAATAAGGCTACTTGTTATAAGTCTTATAACTGAGGTATTTCGCCGTAATATGTAATTAACACTACTTAGAAGAATTAAATCGAAAATACAATTTATTAACATTACTAAGTCTAAATATATTTTCATAAATATCACCCACATACAAAATACCATTTATGAAAGATGAAAAAAGTCAAAAAAAAACGATTTATTAAAAATCGTTATTTTATTGTATATGTTGCTCCTTTAATAGTTTGACTTTTGAACTCGTCTTTTCCTTTTAAACCAGTAAATTTATCTTCATTTTCACTTGGAGCGAATCCTTCAACACTAGATGAATTTTCAATCATGTATGCTATTTTTTCGAAAGCTGTATCAATATTTTGTTCTGTTACACCCATTACAAAGCCACTTGCAACATGAGTTGTATCTAGAGAAGCTAAATAACTTACACCGGCGTCCCCATCTTTGCTAACAATAAAGGCATAAAATTCTGTATTACTATATTTTATTTTACCATGATTTAAAACTGTGAATCCCTCTGTAGTTAATTCAGTTACAATTTCGTTGATGCTAGCTAGTGCAGTAGCATATGAATAATTTTCAACAAAGAAGTTAAAATATAGATTTGCTGATGAAACACTATCTGTAGCTGTTATAGAGTCATTTGTTTTGTTATATATTAAGCCATCAGGTAAAACAAAAGTAAATCCATTTAAAAGATGAGTGTTTTTGTCTGATGGTTTATTATCATCACCTTTATCGTCATCGTCGTCTTTATCGTCATCATCTTGGCTTGGCTTATTATCATCTTCTTTTTTGTCATCTGGTTTTTTATCGATTTCTTTTGTTTCAGTTTTATCAGTTATTGTCTTATATGCTATAAATCCTCCAAGACCAGCAATTATAAATATTAAGACAATTAAAATAATTATAAATCCTTTATTACTATTTTTTGTATTCTGAGGCATTTGATTTGGATTCATGCCATTATTTACTGGTGGTACCATATTGCCATAATTTTGATTCATTGGCATTGATGGTTGGACATTATTATAGTTATTATTAGGATTTTGCATTTGTGTTGGAGCTTCTTGAGGTCCATAATTTTGATTCGTCATTGGTTGTACTGGCACTTGTTGATTCATTACTGGTTGAGTTTGTTGATTAACAACTGGCTCGTTATTCATTGGTTGAGTTGGTGTTTGAACACCATTTACATATCCTTGATTATTTGTTCCTTGGTTTACTTGATTCGTTATAGGTGTTCCCATATTTACTGGTTCACCACAAACGCGACATATAGGGTCATTTTCATTTAATAAGTTTCCACATTTTCTACAATTCATTTTTTTTATTCCTCTCAATCTATCTTTATTAAATTTGAATAATATTTATTATTTGTGATATCTGTTACTTGAAATAAGCAGTAGAATTCACCACTGTCTAAGTTAGTAGTAACAAATTCATATTCGTTATCTTTTAGGTTTATAGAGAACAGATGCTTTGTATCCGTTCCTATCCAATTTTCGTTATATTTACCTGATTCATCTAGAATTTTATAACGATAATTAGTAAATTCAGCAATTGTGTAATCGTTTATACTATATATAGTTCCATAGGCGATTTCTTTCCCTGTCGGGATTACTTGTGAGATAAATAGTTTATTATTTTCGTCGTACGACAAATATATTTTGGCTGAATCAAACTTCCATTCATCGGTACCAAAAGCTACATCTGAATTATGAATAACGGCAATTGTTTCATAAACATTCTTGGTACTATCATTGTTATTTTTTACAACTTGTAAATAAGCTTCAGAATTATCTTTTTTATCTATTACTTTTACTATTGTATCATTTATGTTCGTTGTTAGAGTATTACCATTTAAAGAGGCATTTGTATTAGTATAGATAGGCATGTAAGTATTGTCTTCCATCTTTTCAAAGATAATATATGATGCATTGGCATAGTTTTTTGCTTGGTCATCTGTTAAAGTAAGTGAAAATTCTTTCTTACTCATTGTTGTTTCATTCGCTGATATTTTATAATCAACAGCAAATACGCTTGGATTACTTTGAAGTTGAGCAAATGATTTTATGAAATCGTTATATTCACTACTAAATTCTAGTTTTTTGTAGACATCTAAGAATGTTACTTTCGCGCCTTCTTCCCCATTAAATGGGAAGTATACTGATAAACCATGAGATTCTTTATTATTACTCCAATTATATTTTACCATTTTGTCTATTGTTTTTAAAAGTTTATCGGCGTTGGATGATTCGCTTTTTAAGTTATCCACTAAAGTATATAAGTCGACGGTATCGTATGAACTTATATTGGATGACTCTAGTGCGTATTGGTATAAGTTACTACGAACTCGAGCTATTTTTCGGTAATCTTCTTCAACATCTATATCAGAAATAAATGCTTTTAAGTCTCTTTTTAAATCATCTATTAAACTTAGGTCGACGATCGAATACGTTGAAACTATACTTTCATGTGGATCTAGTTCGTTCATTTGTTTTTTATATGAAGATATAAATTTTTTACCAAACTCGATTCCATCATCTTCTGATTTGATATCATTTAAGAAACTTAAGACGTTTGTAAATCCTGAGCCAAAAGTGATTTCCTCAGATGCTATCATGTACTCAGCGTATGGAGCAAAAACATTGGCTACTTCAATCGTTCCGTTTAAGCATGTTCTAAAAAGAATAGTGTCTAGTTTATTTTTTTCATTAAACTTACTTTCAGAAAGAGCTTTACTCATTTCAGCTAGTGAAAGGTTATCATTAGTAAAATCATCATACATTGCTCCATCGATTGCGCCACCATGATTATACATAATAAGATTGTAACGATCTGCTTGGTAATTCTCATATCCATAATCTAAGAATTCTTTTAATACTTCATAGTCTCCCATATTTTGAGAGTCATAGCTTTCTAGTTTTTCAAAGCCGTCTTCTTTTAGAATATAAATAGCATTTTCATCATTTTTAACAAAGTTGTGCCATTTTTTTGTACCACCTGTATATATTAAGACATTTGTTTTTTCTAAGTCTATTTTAGAAGGGGTTATTGCATTTAGGTCTGCTGTTACAATGGCACTGTCACTTTCTAAGTTACTACCTACAATATACATCATAATAGTTCTTGAACCATCGTTTGGTCGTGGCGGTCCATCTTGCTCCTGGCCCTTTTCTTTAAATAATATTATGCATATCGTTCCAAGGAGAAGAACTATTATAATTAATAATATTATAATAATGTATTTTTTTTGATGAGATAAGTTAGAACCAGCATTCCCTACATTTGAATTTGGAATGTTGTTAATATTCTGAGCTTGAAAATCTATATTCTGATTATTCCAACTAATAGAATTATTTGGAAGTGGTGCTTGGTTTTGAATTGGGGCTGAACTTACCATATTATTTTGATATGGTTGAGGAATTAATTCTGTATTTCCACAATTCTGACAATATGTATCACCTTCTCTAGTGATATTTCCACATTTACTACAATACATCAAATCACACTCTCTTTATTCTTACTATATTAAATTATACCATATATTTTCATTTTGCGAAAAAAAAGAACAACTTTTAAAAGTCGTCTCTATTTCTTAAGAATGGTGGGATGTCAACATTATCAAAATCATCGTCATCGTCATTCATAAAAGATGTATTTGATGGTAGTTGGATATCGTTATCTAATCCTCCACCAATTTGTTCTCTAGCATCATCGAAACCTGTTGCAATAACTGTTACGATTACTTCATCATTTAAATTTTCATTAATAACTGCACCGAAAATTGTATTGATATCTGTATTTGCAGCATTTCTTACTACTTCGGCAGCGTCTTCTGCTTCAAATAATGTTAAACTATTTCCACCTGTGATATTAATTATTGCATCCGTAGCTCCATCAATTGTTGTTTCAAGTAATGGAGATGCAACGGCTTGTTTAGCAGCTTCGATAGCTCTATCTTCACCAACACCTATACCAATACCAATAATGGCATTTCCTCTATTTTGCATTACTGCTTTAACATCAGCAAAGTCTAGATTTACTAAACCTGATACAGCAATTAAATCTGATATTGATTGAACACCACGGCGTAAAACGTTATCTACTTCTTTAAATGCTTCAACAATTGGAGTCGTTCTATCAATCATATCTCTTAAACGATCATTTGGAATAACGATAATTGTATCAACATGTTTCTTTAATTCTTCAAGTCCAACTTCAGCTTGTTCCATTCTCTTACGACCTTCAAATTTGAATGGCTTAGTAACTATAGCAACAGTTAATGCTCCTTGTTCTTGAGCTATTTCAGCAACAATAGGTGCAGCACCAGTTCCTGTTCCTCCACCTAAACCACATGTTACAAATATCATATCTGCTCCAGCTAGAGCTTCTTCTATTTCTTTTTTACTTTCAAGAGCAGCTTCACGTCCTACTTCTGGATTTGCTCCAGCTCCTAGACCTTCTGTAATATTTTTTCCTATTTGTAATTTTGTCTCTGCATTACTTACATTTAAAACTTGTAAATCTGTATTAGCAACGATGAAGTCAACTCCACCTACACCAGATTCAATCATTCTATTAACAGCGTTGCAGCCTCCGCCACCAACACCAATAACCTTTATTTTAGCAATTTGATCTCTTTCTAAATCATGCATTTTGAAATCCTCCTATCAACCATTAAAAATATACCCGAACAACTTTCCTATAACACTATCCTGTTGTTCCCCAAAATTAGCACCACTCAACGCCTGTTGTTCTTCTATTGAAAATATCGAATAGTCTTTATCTTTTAGTCCTGCATTATACGCATAAAATTTTAGTAAGCCTAGACATGAACTATATTTATTGTTACGAACTCCTATTTCTCTAATATTACCTATTGTAACATCATTTCCATAAACTTCTTGTAAAACAAGATTAAAGTCCTTAATTTCTGTTAAGCCTCCTGTAAATATTATATAACTTATTTCTTTTTTTGTTAAGTGGTTTATCTCTTTCTTGCTTAAATTAAGTATCTCTAGCATCCTACTCATAACTATTTCACTAATTTCAAATTGGTTAATTTTAACATTAACAGAAGATTTATTTAATACTTCAACAGTATCACTAGCTTGAGCCATGTTTTTATGAGCTAATGTAAATTCTTCTTTTAACTTTTTGGCTTTATTAATTGGTATTTTATAAATGAATGAGATATCATTATCTATATTCTTACCACCTAATAAAGTAACCCCTGTATTAGTTAAGACCCCTTTATTGAATACTGACATTGTTGTTGTTTCATCGCCTAAGTTTATAACAACTCCAACTTTTTTATCTAACTCTTTATTCTTAAATTCGAAATAATCGCCAATAGATGATAAAGTAATATCTAAAACATCTACACCAAGTCTTTCTAAACACGCTAGAATTGGATAGATATTTTTTTTAGGTGTTGATACCATTACTCCTCTTACTGATAAAACTTTGGATGTAAGACCTTTGGGATCTTTTACAACACGATCATCATCTAATGAAAAGCTTGTTGGCATCATCGAAATATATTCTAATTCATTACTTTTTTTACTTTTTATAGCCTTTTGAAGGACACGAATAACATCTTTTCCCTCAATTAAGTTACCTTCATTTGTAATAGCAACAGAACCTGTTACTACTTGAAATTCCGCATTAAGAGCTGGAACAGCAACAATTATTTGGCGTATTTTTAAGCCGATTACCTCTTCGCATTTTTGTATAACATCTTGTAATGGTTCAAGTAAAAAGTTTGGTTCTTCGACTATACCATTTTTTACTCCTTTAGATGGAGTTTCAGCTGCAGCTAGTATATTAAGTTTTTTTCGTACCATTTCACCGACTACACATTTAATTGTGTCGGTTCCAACATCTAGACAAGCCATTATCTTTCGCATCTTCACCACTCCATATTATACTAACTTTAATTATACAAGAAGATACCGAATAAATCAACTAAGGATAAAGAAAAAAATAGAATTTTAATATTCTATTTTTCACTTAAATTGGCTTTATTTTTCTTGATTTTATTATAAATATATAGAATGATAACTCCTACTACTACAACTCCTACAATAGTAAGAATAATTATATTTTTATACTTCGAAGAGGATTCTTCAACTAAATTTTCTTCAATCTTTTCCCATTTAGCATATAGATTTGTTGTTAGCTCATCAGAATCTAATTCGTTATCAAATATAGCATCCGATATCTCATCATAATATTCTATTTTGTGAGTATAATTTTCGTCTATATACCAGCCCACAAAATTGTATCCTTCTTTTTCAGGTATTGGTAGTTTGTTATCTTCATTTTTTTGTTCATAAACGACAACTTCTTCATTTTCATTATCAATAAATCTAATAGTTACCTTATTATATTCAGCATAACGATAATATCTTGCATAAAGTGTGGCTTTTGAAGTGTTTTTACTGCAGCCATTTTCATCTATATCTTGTACAGAGTTAAGTTTGCTTAGATTAGAAGAAGTAGATGAGTCAATTTCAACAATATTAATGAATTCTGGTTCTGCATACCAACCAGCAAAAACGTATCCTGCTTTAGAAGGAATTGGTAGTTTTACTTTTTCTTCACTACATGTTGGACATATGGATAATTTATCAACAGCTGTTCCACCATTTGTATTAAAAGATATTTCAATAATGCCACCTGTTATCTTAGGACAACTTTCTTTTTCCCATTTGGCATAAACTGTAGTATGTGAATTATTAGTTGGGCATTGTTTAGCGTTATCATAATATTCTAAAATTGTTTCTAATTTACTCAAGTCACTAGAATGTGTAGTTGTTATATTTAATTTCTTAGTTAAAGCTTTATCAGCATACCAGCCTTTAAAGACATACCCAGCTCGTGCAGGAGTTGGAAGTTTAAGTGATTCTTCACTACAAACTGTACAATAAGAAATTGCATCTATTTTGTCTCCACCATTTGATTCGAAATAAATTGTCTTGCTACCGCCAGAGATTATTGGGCAATCTGTTTGATTTTTTTCCCATTTAGCATAAAGAGTTCCATATGAACTATTAGTAGGACAAGTTTTTTCTGCATCATAATATTCTTGTTCGAAATTTGCATCACTAATTTTAGAAGCTCTTTTAGTTAAAGCTTTATCACTATACCATCCTACAAAACTATAGCCGCTTCTGGTTGGTCTTGGAAGTTCTGATTCTGGTGAAGGAGTACACGTTGTACATTCTGATATTTCATTTATTTTACTGCCACCATTTGTTTCAAAATAAACTGTTCTACTACCACCAATTGCTCTCATGCAAGTCCATTTAGCATAAATTGTAGTGGTATAATCAACACCTTCTTCTTTCAAATCAAATTGGTCTAATGACGGAGTTGTATTATCTATACTAACAGGTCTTGTTAACTTTGAATCAGCATACCATCCTTCTAAGAAAAAACCATTTTTATAGACTTCTGGAAGATTTAGTTTTTCAGAATTACTACTATTATAAGGTAGATATAAATCTCCTTCTATTAAATAATTACTATTTTCACTTAATATTTTACCGCCATTTAATTCTAAATTAATAATTAGCTCTGGAGCTTTAACGGAATATCCAGGATTAATAAAATAATCTGTTAAGAAGAAAGTTAAGAAAAAAACAATTACACTAATATAGATATATTTTCTTTTCATAGTACACACCCTATTCTGTACTAAAGATAGCATAATCGTTCCTTTTTTTCAACATAATAACAATAAAAAAAGTAATCAAATTAATGATTACTTAATAGCTGCTAACAATTCAGCTTTTTTCATTGAAGTGTATCCTTCAACACCTTGTTCTTTTGCAACTTCTTTAAGTTCAGCAACAGTCATTTTAGAATAATCTTTTGCTTCAGTAGTTTTAGCTTCTACTTTTGCTTCTTTCGTTTCTACTTTAGCTGCTTTTGGAGCAGTTTTTCCTTCTAATGCAGCCTTAGCAGTAGCAACTAATGCAGTAAATGCAGCAGGTTCTTCAATAGCGATTGCACTTAACATCTTTCTATTTACTTCAATACCAGCTTTATTTAATCCGTTAATAAATTTAGAATAACTGATTTCATTTTCTCTACATGCAGCATTGATTCTTTGAATCCATAATTTTCTGAAGTTTCTCTTATTTTGTTTTCTATCTCTATAAGCATATGCTCCACTATGGAATGTTTGTTCTTGAGCAGTTTTGTAAAGTCTATGTTTTGAACCAAAATATCCTTTAGCTGCTTTTAAAACTTTTCTTCTTCTATTTTTTGAAACGTTTCCGCCTTTAACTCTTGTCATTTCTTACTCCCCTTTCTGTACTAGATAAAGTCTTTTAGACGTCTAGTATCTCCTTTACTAAGAACTCCTTTAGTTCTTCTTTGTCTTACTGCTTTAGCAGAATCTTTACCAGTTATATGGTTACCATTTGATTTTTTATATACTAATTGACCATTTTTCTTAGCTTTTAGAACTTTACTAGATGCTTTATGTGTTTTTTGTTTAGCTTTTCCCATAATTTTCTACTCCTCTTTCTTATTAATTATTTTTTTGGTGCTAATAGCATAATCATAGTACGACCTTCTAATTTAGGTTGTGACTCGATTGTAGATACTTCACTTAATTCTTCTGCGAAACGAAGCATAACTTCTTTACCTAATTCAGGGCGATCAATTCTTCTTCCTTTAAAACGAATAGAAACTTTAATCTTATGTCCTTTTATTAAATATTCGTTAGCATTCTTTTTACGAGTGTTGAAGTCATGAATATCAATATTTGGACTTAATTGATACTCTTTAACATCTTTATTAGTTTCTCTTTGTTTCTTTTGAGATTCTTTAAGTTTCTTTTGTTTTTCATAACGATATTTGTTGTAGTCCATAATTTTTCCAACAGCAGGCACTGAATTTCCACTCATTAGTACAAGATCTAATCCAGCATAATTTGCTAATGTTAATGCATCAGCTAATTTTTTAACGCCCATTTGTTCTCCATTTGGACCGATTACCATTAATTCTGCCACTCTAATTTGATTATTAATTGGCATTTCATTTTTATCCTTTGCTATAATAAGCACCTCCACACAATCAAAAAGGGCGAACATCTAGTATCCACCCTTAAAAACGAAATAAAATTTATATTTTTATTTAGCTCTTAACCTATCGCAACTCACTGCAATCAGGTGGATGTGGATACATCGCTTTCTTTTCAATAACAAGTAAGATTATATACTAGAATCTTTTTCTTGTCAACATATTCTTCTTTAAATTACGCATTTTCGCCCATATTTATGCTAAATTTGCTAATTATTTTTTAATTAATTGTTTTTTATAACAGATTTCGGTAGTTGGTATTAGTTTTTTCTGTTTAATAACTGGTATAAATATTATGTTGCTAATATGTTTATCCTCTCCGAAATATACTCTTAAATGCCATGCTCCATTTAGTACTCGATCTTTTCGATATGAAGGAACTACACAAATTCCATTCTCTGCATCTAAGCCACTTTTGTGAATATGACCAAGTAGTTCAACATAAACATCATCTGATGGTATGTTATTTGTAATATAGTAGCTATTTATGGTATCCCTTATTTTTTCTGTTGAATAAAACTCTGGACCAACTGCTTCAGGATATCTTCTATTTGGATGATGCATACCTATACTATCTAAGATGCTAAAAGAGCCTTTAAATGTTATCTTACAATGACCATAACCTAAGTTAATAAAGTCTTCTCTGGCATCAGCTAATAATTTAATAGGATCAACACCATCAGCAAACATATCTCGATCATGGTTGCCACCTAATATAGCATGTTTTATACCTTTACATTCTGGATATTTAACAATAGCTTTATCAACAATTCTTTGACAAGTGGATCCTTTTCGTTTTCTTTCTAAACGTGACCAAGAAAAGAAATCTCCAACATTTAAAATTAATTTTATACCGTTTAATTCACAATACTCATTTATTAGATCCATATCTTGAATGATTTCTTTACTAAAATTTGATAAGTGAAAGTCGGATACAACCATTAAATCCATGAATTTCGTATCGTCATATATGGAAATTAAATACTCATTATCTTCAGAAATACTATCTGCTAAACTAATGTGGTCTTCAGGTTTTGTACATGTCATTCTATTTTTTATTTCATTAAAATGATCACGAAGTTCATTCGTACTCATAATATATCCATTACTAGCTAGATATATTTTAACTTCTTCTAAAGTACATTTCCCCATTAACATTTTTCGAATGATTAATCCTTCAATTTTATTTTTGCGGTCTTCATTATAATCTAATGAATTAGGAATAACTATTCTAAATTCTTCCTCTGATAATAGTTGGGCAATCTGTTTTTCCTTTTCCTCAAGACTTTTTCTTAAAGATTTAATTTCTGATTTTAAATGAAAATAATCACTTTGAATTCTATCTTTCAAATCAGAAAGGTAATTATAACTCTCTTGTCTAGAGGATATCTCAGCTTTTAATGTTGCAATATGACTATTTAGTTGTTCAATCGTTGCTTCTAATTCTTTAATTTTATCTTCTAATTTTTTTTCTCTTTGATGCCCCTCTTCTAATCTGCTGCTTAGTTTAGTATTGGCTCTTTTTTTACTTTCATATGCTCTTGTTTGTTTTTCTAATCTTGTAGTTAAACTTAGAATTTCTTTTTCGCTTTCAGATAAAGAAGCTTGTAATGTACTTAATTCTGCTATTAGTTCATCTAAATTAATGCTATTTTGTTGTTCTTCTACTTTAGGATAAAATTCAAATAAATCTTTTTCAAATGAGGAAATCAGCTCATCTAATTTAGTATTTCTATCTTCTCCTGATATAACTAAATGTTCTTCATAACTTTCTCTAATACTATGTAATTTATTTATTAGCTCTATGTCTAGTTCTATTTTATCATCATGAAGCCATCCGATAAATGAAGTAAGTGTTGAGACCATTTTATTTAGTAAGTTTAAAGAAGGTTGTTCTTTTTTTAGATTATCAATTATATAAGTTGCAAAAAAGTTAGTAAATTCAACATCCGTTATTTTAGATTTTTTTCCTAGATAATTAACTAAATCAGCATAATAAATATCACCAAAAGCATTTTCTCTAAAAAACTTTAAAATTTTCATTTTATCAACTTGTGTAATAGCCATGTTACTTCTCCCCTTCTTTAATTATTACCAATATATTAAATATATAAGAAATAATTGTCAAACAAAAAGACTAAAAAATCTATTTTTAGTCTATAAAACTTTTTTATGATTGTATAAAAACAAATTAATATAATATTCAAATTAAATACTATTAAATTTCTTAAATTTTGATTTTTTTATAATTAATGTAACGCTAATTAATAAAACGCTTCCAAATATTATAAAGGTAGTTATAAAGTCTCCTGTATTTGGATTTTTTATTTCAGAATTATCCTTATCTTCGTTATTCACATTATCATTTTTGTTTTCATTGTCATTTTTATTTTCATTGTCATCTTTGGGAATTTCAGAACTACTATTGCTATCCCATCTTGCATATAAAGTAACTGTTGGAGCAATAGGACAATCATGTTCATCTTTAGCAGGTTCTACTTGCAATTTTGTTGTCAACTTTGTTTGAACAGGCTTTTTAAATTCTTTATCATAAAACCAGCCATCGAAGTTGTATCCTTCTTTTTTAGGAATTGGTAATTCTGAATCGATAGAGCCACCTAAAATAGTTATTCCTTCTAATTTGTTTCCACCATTAGTTTCATATTTAATAGAATATACAGCTCCTGTCTTTGGACATTCATAAATTGGATCTTTAATAATTACTTGTGTCCATTTTGCATATAAATTTACTTCAATTATATTGGCTGGGCAACCATACATATCCTCTACATGCTTTTTATCATCAAAGTAACTATCTGAATCATCTTTAACCTTTTGTGTTAATGCCTCATCATAATACCATCCATCAAAATCAAAGCCATCTTTCTTTGGTACAATAGTCGGATCAATTATTGGATCGCTAGGGTTACTCCATGTTGTTGTCTTACTACCAACTTTAACTCCTTCACTATAATAATTGACTTCATATTTATTCATATTAGGATGTAGATCAAAACATCCATTATTCTCATATTCTTTATACGTCTTTACTGCAGAAACATTTGTAGCACCAACACCAAAGCCAAAAACAACCAATAACAAACCCAATAACATCTTTTTATTTTTCATATCTAAACTCCTATAATACATTTAGTATAACATATAAAAATTAAAAATAAACAAAAATAGACAAAATAAATAAAAATAATGCCAATTAGCATTATTTTTAAGAATAAACAATTAATTCATGTTGAGCTCTAGTACAAGCGACATATAATAGATTCTTTTCATTTTTTAAATATTTACTTTCAACATCACTATATACGATAACGCTATCGAATTCTAAACCTTTAGCTAAATAAGCTGGTAATACAACAAGTTCTTTGTTAAATTCTTCAGTATTACTATTTAGTATTGATATAGGAATTGTGTCTTTTAGTTGTTCATATAATTTTAGTGCTGTATTACTATCTCTTGTTATAACAGCTACACTTTTATATTTTGTTCTTAAGTATTCAATATCCTCAAGTAATTTACTATTATCTACGCGATGAATTAGTGGTCTCTTTTCTGTTTTTCTGATTGCACAAACATGATTAAGTCCTAATATTTTATTTGTAAATTCAATAATTTCTGGACTAGAGCGGTATGTTTTAGTTAAAGAGATACATTTACTTTTTTCAAAGATGTTAGATAGGATATCTAAACTTTCATATTTATAGTAAGGATTTATTGTTTGGTTAACGTCACCTAAAATTGTAAAATTGCTGTTTCTGAATATTTTATTAATTATCAAATATTGTAGATAACTATAGTCTTGAGCTTCATCTATAACAACTTGTCTAATATTACCTTCGTAAGGGAATCCTTCTAATAATCCTTTCATATAAACAAATAATAAAGCGTCTTCATAACCAATAGTTTTACTTTTATTAAATTTTCTAATGTCTTCGTCTCTTGCTCTTATCTTACAGAAGGAACTAGAGAAAAAGCCTAGATATATATCTTTGTAATCTTTTTTAAAACTGCTATTTTCCATTATTAGTTTTTTATAAGTTGCTGTTTTTTTATGACTTCCTTTGTAGTTAGCTTCGCTTAGTTTTTCTGCTATTATGTCTACTCTTTCGAAGAAAGGTAATGTGTTGTAACGTTTATGCAGTAATTCATTTAAATCTTCTTTATAAACTGTATAGACTTTGTTTTCAGTAAAGTCACTTAAAACTCTAGCTTTTCTTATGTAATCTTCAATATATAGATTGATATCATTTATTATTTCGTCACTCTGTTTATATTTAATAAATTCAACATTTGGGACTTTTTCAGAATAGAATTTACCAATAAAATCCATAAATGGTTCAACACTCTCAAATTCAGTAATCGTGTTGCTTAAATAATCATTAAATGTTGTCTGCAAAGTATTGTCTTCCCCTAGTTCAGGTAATACATTAGAGATATATTCAGTAAATATTTGATTAGGTGAAAAAATTAAAACATCATTGCTTGTTAAATTTTTGATTTTATATAATAAGAAAGCTATTCGGTGGAGAGCAACACTAGTTTTTCCTGAACCAGCGATTCCTGATACTATTAAGGTCTTGTCTCTAACATTTCTTATTACGTTGTTTTGTTCTTGTTGAATTGTATTAACAATATTTTTCATTTTTTCATTGCTATCATTTGCTAAAACTTCTTGTAATAAGTCATCATCTATATTCATGGAATTATCAAAAGCACTTTCCAAAATACGATTCGCTATTTTATATTGACGTTTTCTAATAAGTTGTCCTTTTACAGGGCCTCCTGGTGCTGCATAAGCACATGGACCTACTTCAAAGTCATAAAATAAACTACATATTGGACTACGCCAGTCATATATAATATTTCCATAGTCTTCATCTTTTAAGTAAGTTAGTCCTAAATATACACTAAATCTTTCCTTGTCTTCATCTTCAAATACGACTGAGGCAAAGTAAGGATTATCTTTAATACGATAAAGCTTTTTGAAGTAATCTTGCTTCATTAAAATTTTGTTTGCTTCAAATTCTGACTCTGCATTAGCTTGATTTAATTCTTGAGCATCCATAGCACGCATATTATCCCACGTGTATTTTCTGAATTCCATAAATTTATCTTGGTCTTCAAATATAGTTTCGCCCATTTGAGCAAGTTTATCATCTAATAATTTCAAAACTTCCTCTAATCTTCTATTCTCTAAATCGAAATCTTTTCCTGTTATTGACATATAATACCACCCTCCTATCATAACAAAATACCACTATCTTATAGCGGATTAATATCTTTTAAATTGTCTAAAGTAAAAAGTCAATCTTAGTATACAATTTTTGAAGTCTTTTTTCAAGAAAAAAAAGGCTTTAATATGCCTTAAATGTTCTTTGTATTTCGAATTATTTCTAGTTTATCAGAAAGTTCTATAGATTCTTCATTCTTATAACCAATATGACAAATTTCTTCTATCTGGTCATGATTAAATAAGGCACTTCCACTTGACTCCAAAATCCCTTCTGGATATGGACATCCACGATAATCAAATATTTTATTAGATTTAGATTCAGCTACTCCACAAAAACCTGTTATCATTATTTTTTTTGTTCCACCTTTTAAAAGAACTACTGTACCGATTGGTAAATATTTTTCTTCCATAAATATTCTCCTAATATTCTATAAATTGATTGAATCAATTTTCTCAATTTCATTTCCAGATATTTTTTCAGCAGCAAACTTACTATACATATCATTACTGGACAAAGTATCTACTGAATTTGGACTCTTACTTCTATTTTTAAGTCCTAGATTATTATCTTGCTTTAGATTATTGCTTGAAGTAACTAAGGATATTTTAGACGCTTCTTTTTCAATAAATTCTTTAAACTCTTCATTTTCTAGTCCTTTATAGATGACTTCAATTATCTGGTTATTATCAAATAAGCAAAAAATATTTTCTATTAGTCCCTCTGGAAAAATACAGCCATTATAATCATATATTTTTTCTTCGTCGTTGTTTTTAGATGAATATCCAGTAATCATAACTTTTCTATTACCACCTTCAAGTAAAACGACAGTACCTATTGGTAAAAGTTCTTTTCTCATATAAACACCTGTCAATCTATTTTAGTTTCGTTGCTATTTTCTTTATTTTTTAAATTCAGTTCGTCACTAACTGCTTCACTAATAGCGTTCGTCTTATTGCTTACTCCAACAGAACCAACAAAGGCACTACCTAATAGTCCTCCAAAAAGTGCAACACTACCCGCTAATGCAGCGTTGTTGTTAAAAACAGACTCTAATTTATTTAGATCTACGGATGTACTTGCTCCTATTGTTTTATAAATATTAGCATTTTGAGGATTAAATTCTGGTAAAATACCTTTTATAAATTCGTGTGAATATAAACCGCTTTGAAGTGTGTTTGTTGTAAATGTATTAGCGTTTTTTACTATGTCACTATAATTAATATCGTATCCGTATGTTCTTCTTAGATAATCTGTAGCAATTTCATTATTCATTGTAGTATTAGTATAAGTATAAAAAGAACCTAGTGCTTCTGATGTTGTTGTTTTGATTTCATTACCATCTAAAGTTATACTTGTTTCTATACCTAAAACTGTCATGTTATCGCTATTTGAATGTTTTAATATGATGCCTTCTTTTGAAGCTGATTCTCTTAAATCAGCATATTTTTCATTATATTCTTCTATTTTAGTTAAGATTTTTTGCAAAGATAATTTTACGTTTTCTAACTTTTCATCTAAATTTTTGATTTCCTTATAATTTGCTTGAGTTATAGTTCCTGTTTTTCCGTTACATTCATTCAACAATTTTTCAAAATTATTTTTGGCTTCATGACGAAAATTTATTGCATGGAAATCATTTACAACGTTTCCTATTCCAACTGATGAAGTAAGAGGTGTTATTATTTCATCTATTATCCATCTATCTAATGAAAGCAATGATGATAATTTTGTAGTGGTTACGGAATTTGAAGCTAAAGTACCTGCATTTTTTAAATATTCATTATCTCGTATTCCACATATTGTTTGATCATTAACAAAAAGAGATTTTATCTTGTTTTTAGGAGTTTCATATAGTTCATCTAGAAAATTATTATTAATAAAATTATTATGTAATTGATTAAAATTCTCTTCCCATAAGTCGATTGCTTTTTCTACATAAGTTTTAGATTCTTCTACACTTTTTTGAACTTCTTTATATTCTTCGTAATTTAACTTAATCTTAGACACATTATCACCCCATAACTATTGTTATTTAATATTCAATATTTTCATTTTGAATTGATTCTTTCTTATACTGTCCAGCTACTGCCCAACCAAAATTGTATTCTAATTCTTTATTTATGTTATTTATATCTTCTAATAATGTCTTATAAAGTGAAGATAATTCTGATTTTAAATTGTTGATATCTCTTTCTATTTCATTACATACTAGTGTTAAATCCTCATAATCTCCACTAGACGAATCACCTCTGCAAAATGAAAATGCCGATTTGTTTTTAGTACTCTCTAAAGATTTCATGGCTTCCTCTAAATTTTGGGGGATATCTTTTATTAGAAAATTAAAAGCTTCATTAATATTTTCTGTAATAAGAGAATATCCTATTCCTAATGTCTTACAACTATATGTTATTGTTGTATTTTGATTACCTGTAGTATTTGAAGCTGTTTTGGTTGTGTATGCCATAAGTGTCCTCCTTAGTTATTTATTTTTATTTATATATAGTAAGTATTCCTTTAATATCTTTCGTAACATATTTTGCTCCTGTTTGTCCGTTACTAGACTGTGAAGTTTGTAATGATTTATCAAACTCTTGGTTTGAAGATACGGAACTTTCTTTTTGAATTAAAGGGCTTATCATTGTTGGAATTGTACCTAATGCTAAACTTGCTCCTGCAATACCCATGATTGTTCCAGCGCTCTTTGATGAATTGTTTTCTTGACTTGTATTTGATGAGTAATTTTCATAATATGAATTGCTATTTATAGTTTCTTTAGACTGATTTGTTATTCCTAATGGATTAGAAGTTTTCAAACCATTTACTTGTTCTTCAAATTGTTTGTAATTGTCAGTTGTTTTGGAAACTAGTGCAGCCCAATTTTGAAAGTTTGCTATAAATTCATTAAAATTTGCTGAAGTATTATCCCAATCTAATAAAAGTTGGTATCCTAAATCACCTGATATTGCTTCATTTTCAACATCAATATTTTCATGAATATCTTCATCAAGAGTTTTAAGAATTCCTGCAATAGAATCTTTGTCACTTGCATCGCCTACAATTTTTTGCATATTCTTGTATATTCGCGATACATTGTCATAATCAAATATTCTATCATTCATTAAAATCATTCCTTTCAGAAAATATAAATATTAGTTACTTTTTGTCATATTTTCAATTATATCGGTTAGTTCATTTGCCAAGATTTCTGTACCTTCAGCCATATTTTTTAAGTGAGTAGAATACATTTTTATTCCAGATGATAAATCGTTTAATGACTTTCTATATCCTTCTGTTCCATCTTTAAACATATTATAGTCATCGCCTGTCCAGTATTGACCAAGTTCATCTATCGCAGAATACATATCTGTAATTCTCTCAGTATAAATTTCAGTATTTCTTTCTATTCTATCTGCTAATTCTTTTTGTTTTTCACTATCAATAGTAAAATCCCAACTTGCCATAAAACACCAGCTTTCTTAAAATAATATCTTGTAAAAAGCTAAGTTCTTAGCGATTTACAAGATACTACTTTTCTAGTAGTAACTCTATAACGTTTCATAAAAATTATTGTTGTTATGAGATTGTTCAAATTGATTATATGCTTCGGCTGCTGCTTTAGCATTTTGCAATAATACGTTTAAATTGTTCAAACTAGAAACTAGACTAGGCATTAAATTATTCCATTCTTCCATTTTTATTCTAGCCCAATCACTATCTTCGGCAGATGATAAGCCATCTAAAATTGCTCGATTACAATTTTCAATCACGCCATTAATAGTTGATGAATCCGTTTCTCCTTCACCAATAATATTATTTAAGATAGTAAATTGTTCATTAAATGCTGCATAATCAAATACGTCCATAATGTCACCTCTTTATAAAAATATTTTAAAACATTGTTCCAATATTAGAAGATATACTTGTCACAGTTTCGTCATAGTCATTCGCTGTCTTAATTAAGTCATTTCCTACTTCTCTTACTAAGTTGGAAGCTTTTTCTAAATCTGCTTTAAAATTAGATGCCGCTTGATTGAAGTTGTCTGATGATACACCACTCCATATTTCTGGTGATGTTATTCTTTCATAAGCATTTTTATATGCGGCAATTAAATTATCGAAACTAACAGAATTTGAAACTATTCTATCACCTAAGTTTCTTAGTTCATCACTATTCATTTTTAATGTACTCATAATATTCCTCCATAAATTATTTTATAAGAATATTTTGGCTACATAGAGTTACTATTTGCGTTTATTTATATAAGCCGACTTTTTAGTATATCCTTATACTTTTCATTATAAGAAAAAAACAAGAATTAATCAATAAAAGTTAGTCATTCTCAATATTAAAAATGAAAGCCAGAAAATTTTTCTGGCTTACTATTCTATAAATATTTTTTATAAATTAGAACTGCATTTTACTTACTGCATAAATAGTTAAAATTATTATACCTATTGTTATGAAAAGAACAGCTGCTACAATTCCAAGTAGTAATGTACTACCCTTTTCCTCTTCATATTCATCAGAAATATAATTGTTTGTGAAAGGAGCGATTCTTGATTTATAAAGAAGATTGTTATTTTCAAATTCTTCTCTTTCTTGTTGTGTGTCAGTTCTTTCTGCCTTTTTAGTTATAACTGCTTCTGAAATCATATTTATGTTTTCTGTTATAAGCTTATAATATTTATTATATTCGTTATATTCTAAATGTTCTTTAGATACTTGGTTAATTATAGATATTAATGTATCTTTGTTATCAGAGATTAATCTTATGATACCTTTTACTTCGTCATAGCAAGTATTAATAATTGTATTAAGAAGTTCTCTTTTATTAACTATAAAGAAATTACAGATGGTGTTACCTTCACCAATAGCTGGTAAGTCAATTGTATACTTGTCATATGATGGTGACAAACGATAAGTATATTTTAGATTCTTTTTATTTACCATTAAGCCGATGTTACTTAAATTATTATTTAAGCTATTCGTTAATAATTCAAATATTTTCATATTTAAATAATCATGTTTTAATTTAGAAATATTCTCTTCTGTAATATCTGGAAGTGCTGCAAATAATTTAAAAACATACTCTAAGTTTGATTTATATTCTTCTTTATTTGGAATTGAAGCTAAACCATGTTTAATATTCTTATCATGATATTCTAATAGTTCTTGAGTTAAAGTGAATTTAGGAGATTCTTCTTTAATAAATCTTAATGCTTCTTCTAAACTTAAGAATCTTTCATTTTTTTCAACAAATGATAAATTCATTACTCCTTGTGGATTCATTTTTTCATCAAATATACGATATGTTTTGGCGTAATCTATGTTTAAAAGAAAAGCAATGTCACTCATTATAAGTTCATAATCATTATTAACACTGTTTTCTTTTTTAAAGCCTTTTGTTTTATTATTAACGTTTACTAGTTTTAAAAATGGACTTACATCTTCAAGATCTTGAAGGTATGCTTGTTCTAAAACCTTTACCCCTTGCTCATAAGATAATAAATAGCAGTTGTTACCTTTTTTTAGTTTATCAATACTTGAAAGATAATATTCTCTTAAGGAAGCTAGTTGATTGTTATGCTTAATCTTACGAACTTGATTAGAAAATTTATTATCGATTAGATTGCTTATTTCAGTTAAAGTTTTATCTGTGGCAGCTAATTCTGAAGCTAGTGTGTTTATTTTTTCATCACTATAAATCTTGCCAAGTTCTTTCAACTCAACCAAACGATCTTTAATATGTTTTATGATAAGTTCTTTTCTATTCATGTTACATACCTTCTATTCTTATAAAATTATAACATGTAATAAGAGGTTTCTTCAACGAAAAAAAGTTAAATTATCACTAATTCAACTTTTATAAATTATTCTTTAACTATACCAAATAATCTTGTAGCTCTACTAGTTTCACCAACTGGTCTGTTTTTATCGAAACCAAGTTTATTTAATAGCTCGTCTAATACACGATGTTTATCCTTTTTATCATCTAAAGGAGGTATATTATGGAATACACTACATCTTGCTTCTCCTTCAAAATCACGAATATCTGATTGATCTAGTAAGCTTTTATTTAGAACTATTTTCATTCCTTTAATCTTATCAAGGATGTTTCGATCTCTTCTAATCATCTTATTAAGCATTAGAGTCGAAGGTTCGATTAAATAAAGCATTTCAGTACAGTTAGCTTCTTCAGCACTACTATTTATATCTATTAAAATAACATTATAGTTGTTAATCGGATTATCTAATATTGTTCGTAATTCTCGACTACTAACGCTTTTCAAATCTGGATCGTTAAAATATAGAAAATCATTTTTATCTAATTCAAGTCCTAGAACTGAATAATGTTCAGATAATTGTTTTTTTAACATATAAAGAAGAGTTGTAGCTCCAGCATGGTCTGTTAAGTCTTTTATTCCAATTACTCTTGTTCCACCAATGCTTGGCATACTTATGCTAGAATTAATAAAACTTTTTTCATTTCCAGTATTTGAGTTAAAGCCAAACATCCCTTTGCTATTTCTTGCTTGTTGTTGAGGTTGTTCCATCATTTGATTACTTGAACCTAACATGTGAAATTGAGCTACATCTTTGTACGTATTTGGGTTATCTATTAGATATGCGATTGCGTCTATATTTCTTGTAAAGTTATAAATTCCCATTGAAACTAATTCAGATAAATATTGCTGAGAATTTACAACTGGTGAATCATCTAATAATAGAATTACTTTTGACATATCCATTCCAAAAGACAATCTTTGAATTTGCGATATATCTTGGTATCCTGATATTGCTGTAATATCAAGAATCATTTTGTTAAAGAAGAAATTATCAAACTGTGCAATTAAATCATCAACTTGGAATTCTCCATCAATTGTTTTTATTAAATCTATTTTTGTACTTAGGCTTGATAACATTGCTGAATATTTGTTAGAAACAATAACATTCATTTAATATATTCTCCTTTCTATGATCTGGTTGGGGCGGTAATAAAGAAGTCTTCATCAGTAGAAGAGTTAAGATCTATTGTATCTTCTGCTGGGTTGTAAATTTCATCGGTCATTCCCTCGACTCTTATAGAGAAAAAATCTGACAAAACTGGAACTTCAAATTTATAAAACAATCTTACTTTGTAATATAAACTATTATTTTGTTTTCCTTTTTCCTTACTCTCGTATTTTGCAATACAATAGTAATACTTTTTTTTTGGATCAGCTGGTTCTATATCTCCTGCTCCATTTACTTCGTTACCATAAATTCCTGTTACTCCTGACCAATTACCACCATTTTGAGGGCAATATCCTTCAGCTTCGTAGGCACTTCCTCTTAAATATAAATTGATTGTTTGGAAGGCCCCAACATCTACTGTCATTGATTGACCTGTTAATTTTGATGCTTCTGATGAAGCATGACCTGGATTATCTGTTAATCCGTGATGTTTTTGGATTATTGTTAATACTTCATTTTTTAATTTAAAAGATCTGGAATAGTTAATAGTAATTGTTATAAAACATGCAAAAATAAGGATAAAAATTAAGATTAAACTTAATAGCCAAATACTTGATATACTTTGTTTCATTTTCTCACCTCATAAATGCTTTATTATTAACTTGAAAGTTTAGTGTCGTATGGTAATTGAACAACTGCGGTTTCCCCTGATATTGTAATTGTGAATATTTGTCTAAGGATTGGCCAATCTAGCTTAAAAAATACTGCTACACTATAATAGGCTCTTTCAGGGTGACCAATTGGGCCATCAGCTACGGCTGTGTTTGAAGTTCTTGTTACTAGATCGTGCTTTTGAATACAGTAAGCGGCATCTCCTGTACCATAACCTGTCGCTGACCCATCTAGTGTAAATCCTTCCCATTCTCCACCATCTTCTGGACATTTTCCAGTAGAATTATAAGCTATACCAGACAAATAATTATAAATTGCCTCTGTACTTTGTTCATTAACACCTTTATAATGTTCTATCATCAAAACTATTTCATCTTTAATTCTAAAACATCTAGAATAGTTTGTTGATACACTAACAAATGTTGCAAAGACAGCTATAAAGACAAGTACAATACCATAAATCCACGTTCCACCTATCGCTTCTTTCATTTGTACACCTACCCTCTATAAGGGCATTCAAATAGTTCTTTAGCGTCATCTTGCGGATTATAACAATATGCCATTCCGTTTTCGTTATATCCTACATCACATATGGCATCTGAACATCTTGCCCCTTTTTGCATTCCTTCTCTTAACATTGGCCATATAACCATAAAGAAAACAGCCGATAGCAATGCAACGGCTGTAAGAACAATCACGGTAGCGTTCATATCTCCAGTAGCTTGTTTCATATCATATCACCTGTTTTCTTGATTTTTAAAGATTAATCTCTACAATTCTTTGAATAAGTCTTGCTTTCATATGTTGCTGTACATATGAAACTTTGACAAGTTATTTGACCATCACCACTATCTAGTGCACCAGATGCTGTTTCATAGTTCCCTTTACTATTAACATTTGAACAAGCAGTGTTTAATGCTAAATTTGATTGAATATTTGGCCAAACAAAGATTGTAAACAATAAACCTACTGCAGCAATTGCTACAACTGTAATAACAGTCATATTTAATTCTCCTGTTGCCTCTTTCATTTATAAATCATTCCTCTCTCTATATTTTATTTATAGCATAATTATAGAACATCATCTTTAAGAATGCAAGACTAATGTGTCAACAAGAATTATTTTTCCTTCTTTCTACTACTATAAAAATTATTAATCCTACTAATCCTAAAATACTTAAAATAGTGCCTACTTTTAAACCTTTTGGAATATATTTGATTGTTATTTCGTGTTGTCCTTCTTCTAAATTAATTCCTGTTAAGGCATTATATAATTTAATTGGTTCTGTTTCTTCGCCATCTACTAAAATAGTGAAGCTCTCTTTATATGGAATTGTAAGAACTAATATTCCTTTTTCGGCTTCTATTGTTCCGCTAATTACCGATTTTTGCGTGCTAATATTGTCTAATTGCGAATATTCTTTTAATAATGCTATGGCCTCCCTATATTTTTTTTCATTTAGTATTTTTGAAGCAAATTCATATTCCAAATCATTACTTGATTTAGATATAGAAGCCATTTTTGGTTCTGTGATGATTATTTCTATTTCTACCAAATCGTTCTTTTTTACTAAACACAAATTATCGACATAAGATTCAAATATTGTAAATTGACTCTTCTCAGTAACTCTTGTACCATTTATTTTGATATCATAATTTAAATATAAATCGCGATGATTAGGTGTTATTATTCCATCATTTTCTGATATAAAACTATAACTGATAAGATATTTTTCTTGATTATATTGATCAAGAAATTTTTCTATATTAAAGTTTCCTATCTTTACTTCATCGTATAATTTAACTTCTTTTTTTAATAAAGAGCTATATATTTTTTCAATGTTATTTGTATACTCAAAATCGGTAAGTTCTGGATTTTCCATATTGTCTGGTACAACAAAGCCAACACTTAAGGCATCATTGTTTATATAAATATGTTCTTTTAATTTTGGATAATATGTACTTTTACCAACAATGTATTTAAAGCCAAATAAAGATGATAAAGCGGGACTTTCATAAGCAGGATACATGTTATTTATTGTACTTGAAATATAACCTAATTTAGTTGATAGAAAGTCTCTGGTTTCCTCATCAAATGATGATGAATATATTGCTCCAGAATTATAATCAAAGAGCATCGAGTTGTTTGGACTAGAATTTGGAATAGAAATGCGGTAAAAAGACTCATCAGATTCTTTTAAATCGTTAATATATTCACCTGCTTTTAAAAAGTCTTGACCATCTTCGTATGTATATGATGTTCTTTCATTTAATATACTATACCCATTATATATAATTTCCAATAATACACAACTTATTACTATATATTTATAGTATTTGTTTTTTCTAGTAAACATATATATAAAAAACAATATAATACTCAAGTACAATCCTATAATATAGAGGTTTTGAGCTTCTATAACTTTGGCTTTAAAAGCAAAAGATGCTATTGCTAATATAGAAAAAATAATTAATATAATGTTTTTGGTTTTTTCTGTTATATTAATATTCTCCATATTTTCGAAACTTATGAAAGCGATAACTGTTAATAAGAAGACAAAAACGAAGATGTATCGATGTGAAAACCAAACTGGTTCTTGAAACATGTTCCATGAATAGTCGATAAATTTAATTGATAGAGAAAATAGAAAAAATATAAGTAATGCTAAAGTTGCTTTTTTATTTTTGGCACTTATTTTTTTATTAAAGAAATATAATATATTAAGAACTATTACAAATATTGTACAATAAATCATTGGGCTTCCGTTACTAAGCATGTCATATTTGGCATATGTTCCTGAAATTAAATTAGCTGGTAATGATAAAAGTGTAAAGAAATTTATCCCCAATAGTTTTTCAAATTCAAAGGTATTACCTCTTCCACCTATTAAACTATATATTTGAGGTATTAATATAACACAGCTTAATAATCCACATAATAAACTACTTAATATGAATTTTTTTATTGTGTTTACGTTAAATTTATTACTTATATATGCTTTATAAATAAAGTAAATTAAGCAGAATATGCATGTCATATAGCCAAAATAGAAATTTATTAAAATAGATATCCATAAAGTAAATATATACAAAATAGCTTTATTGTTATTGATTAGATTGTCTATTCCTAATATTATTATAGGTAATAAAATAAATGAATCCATCCACATTATATGTACTGAACAAGCTATTCCATAACTTGATAAACTATATATTAAACTAAATAGAATTTGTTTCCACGTATATTTGTCTTTAGAAATACTATTTAAATATATACACATAGTTAAAGAAGATAGACCTATTCTTAAAAAAATTAAGAATGTAAAGAAGTCAAATATTTGATTTTCTTTAAATAATAGAAATAATAAGTTTAAAGGGCTATTCATGTATAATGTTCTAACGTTATAGAAATCGCTCCCCAAAAAAGAGTTTATGTTGTAAAAGAAATTTCCATTCAGTAAAGTTCTTATTGAATGAACTAAAAGTCCTGGATACATATATAATGAGTCTTCACTATTAAAGATGTATTCTCCAAAAGGGACGCAATTAGCAATTGTTGAAATTAGTAAAAAGACACAAATTGCTAATAAGAATGTGATTAAATAGTATCTTGTTTTTTTCATTATATTTTACCTACCTTTTTTTAAATTAAACATTTTATTTTCTTATATCAGTTGTTAGGTTTAGCTTTTTCTTTTTGTTTTCTATAAATAATATTTATTATTAGACCAATTAAAGTAATGATAGATAGAAAAATTGCTACGTTAAATTTATTTTTATATTTCAAAACAATTTCATGCTCACCTTTATCACATTCGATACCAATAAGAGAATTATACAATTTTATTGCCTCTACTTTTACACCATCTACCTCTACTTCCCAATTATCATCATAAGGTATTGATGTAAATATAAGTTCATTATCTGAAACTTTTATTGTTCCCTTAATATAATTGTCTTTGTATGTTTCGTATTTTATGGCTCCTTCAGACAAATAGTTGTATAATGTTTTTTCTTTTTCTAAGTCAATATAAGATATTTCTAGCTTATTTTCTTCTGATTTCTCTATTAAAGCGATTTCAATCTCATCACCAGGTTTTAATTTTTTTGATATAATTTTTTTTCTAAATAAATCTATATTAATATTTAGATTGTAATAATCTTTTGGGAGATTATTTAAATTATTTATATATACGTTATCATTTATTCTAACGTATTTCATTTGTGGAGTAATTTGAATTATATATTCTTGATTATTTGACACAACATACTTATATAAGTTTTCTTCTATTCTATTCATGGGCTGACTATTAATAATATCTTTTAACCCTGACATTCCAAGTATAAGATTATTTTGGTTTTCTAAGGCGTTATCTGTTTCAATATTATAAAGAAATAAATCTTTTTTTACAGAAAATACTTTAGGTAAATTATATGTGCTATAAACATTAAAAATCATGTCAAATAACGAGGTATTACTACAAGAATAAATTGTAGCTTTCATATCTGTTGCACAACCAAGATTATCTAATAGTTTCATAACACTATTATATTGCATTGAGGAGAAAGTTTCGATTGTACTTGAATTGCTGTATAAATTTTTATTAATCACATCAATGTATGATGAATCATTATTTATTTTTTCTCTGAATTCATTATTAGAAATAGTTTGATAATCAATTAACTCTAAATCATACCTTTCACTTTCTATTAAAGTAATTGAGAAATTAGCGATTACTTCAAATATAACAAGAGCTACAAAAATAATTCTGTGAAATTTATTTTTATTATAAAATGCAAGAAAGATTGTATAGCTTAATAAGAAAACAATATTTATTATTAATGAATAAAAGTTTATAATTTTTAAGACATATTCTAAAATTATTAATATAAATAATATGAAAATAATAAAAAATGCTTTAAAATCTATCTTATTATTAAAAGTCTTGTAGTTTCTAATAAATATAATTAATATATAAAAGGATATTATAAATGAATATCTAAATGAGTAACCTGCAGGAGTATGAAAGCAGTTGATAAAAAAGTTCATTTTATTAGAAAATAAAACAAACAAAATAATTGCTGTAGCTATAATAGTAGTTATTTTTTCTCTTAACTTTATTTTGTCATTAATAAAGTAATATAAAAAACTTATTATAAAAATTATATTTAGCCCAATATTAGGCATATTTTTTACAAAATGATCTGAATTAGGTGAAGATCCTCCTATAAATAGAGATTTTATTAAATCAATTACTTTTAAAGGAGCTATAAAATCTGAATTATCTGCTATATTTATGCCCATCTTAAGAAAACTGGAATATGTACCATAAATTGTAAATGATGCTAAAAGACAAGTTATTATAGTTGTAGCCATTATTAATTGAAAGTTTTTTATTTTGTTAATATATTTATCTTTTTTTATTATAATATTATACATGTAGTAAATAAATATATATAAACATACCATAAAAGCCATATAAAAATTTGTAAACATAGTATATGCTAAAGAAAAAATATAAATATTATATTTATTTTTATTCATTAATTCCTCTAAGCCATATTGTACTAGTGGAAAAACCATAAAAGCGTCTAACCACATAATATGGATATGGTAAGATAAGAACCAACTACTAAATGTATAAGCTATTGAACAAAGAATAGAAATATAATTGTTATCTGTTCTTTTTTTAAAATAAAAAAGTGTTATTATTGATGTTAGAATTGTCTTAATAAATATCACAAAAAAATACATTGCATCAGGTGAATTAAAAGGAATAGCTACTAAATTTATAGGACTAGCTAAGTAATACAAATAATTAAAGATTGTAGGATTACCTAACCCATTAAAAAAGTTAAACGATGAGATTGTTCCATTTTTTATCGATATAATAAAATTGTATAAAAAAGGTTTATATTGAAAATATGCATCATACTTAGCTAAATCATATTGTCCAAATGGATAAAAGTTATTTATCTTAAATGTTATTAAGAGAATTCCTGCACTTATTATTGTAATAATAATGTATGGAATTATTTTCTTTAATCTGTCTTTCATCGTGCCTCACTCCTAAACACCATTTTTCCTATAAAAAGTATAACATAAAGGAAACTTTTATCAAATAAAAAGCAGATAATTCTTTTGAATTATCCACCTAACATATTCATAATTTGAATTACTAGAAGTATCATAACACCAACACCAGTTGATACTAACATACTCATAGTTTTACTTTCCATTTTATCTAGTCTTTCCTTATAACGGTTATCTCTAGCCTTTTGTTGAAGGTTTGAAATTGTTTTAGAGAAAGTTATCAATTGCTCTTGTTTTCTTTCCTGACGACCTAAACTTAAACGATAAAGCAAACGCATCATACGCATTGAGTCACGTACAGGATACATTTGTGCAAATTCCATATATGGATTTACTGTTGCATCACCAGCATTAATTTTGTTTATCATTTCGATTAGACCATCTCTAAATATTTCAGGAGCATCAGCTATTGATTTACCAATTGCTACTGGTACAGTGTAGTGTTGAATCAATATCTCTAAACCTTTTAGATAATAAGGTAACATTGAGTCAATTATTAATAAATGTCTTTTATAATAGGATTTTAAGTTATTATAATCCATTTTAAATGCTACATATCCAGCAACAAATGCTAGTAAAATTTTAACTGCTGATAATGATGAAAGCATAATAAATATTAATAGTACTATTATTATTAAAGCATTTTTTATTCTTTTTTGATAAAGAACGTCAGCATCTAAGCCATCACCATATTTAGCTTTTACTAAGAAATCATAATCCTCTTCCTTCAGTTTCATGAAAAGATCTTGATTATCTTGAATGAATTTATTTGGTTTAATATAACCATTAACGGTTAAGACAACAAAAGATATTATACCAATTGTAAGAATCTCAAAATACATAATTTATTCAACCCCCACATCTTCGTTATAATATTTTTCTCCAGAAATCAAGAAGTAACACAATATTATTATGATTCCATGTAAAATTATTTTTACATAAAATGCTTCTAGCATCTCAAGATATTCTGCTCTACCAAATAACAATTGCATAACAAGAACTAATAAGAAGCATGCACAACCGAATGTTAAGAATTTTTTATGGAACACTTGACGGTCCATTCTATCACGGTATACACCTTCTACTAGTGCGTCGATATCTAGTGACATAAGTTCAAGAGCTTCACCTGAATCTCTTGCACCTTCTTTAGTAATCTGTAAGAATAATTGGTGCATGTTTTTTACCATATAGTATGGATAAATTTCATTGAAAAAGTCAATCGATTGATCTATTGTACCATTTTCATATGACATTTGAATCATTCTTTTAACATCACGTAATACAGGGTCTTGTAAGATTCCTGAATCTCTAACACCTTCCAAAGCTTTAACGAAACTTTGTGTTGTTGTAAATTCCATAATAACATTTGTTGTATACACCTGAATTTGCTCGAATATATATTCACTATACAATCTTTGTGTTCTTAAATAACTTAGGTATGGAACAAAGCAAATTGCAACTACTGTATAAATTGCGGTTGTAATTATACTATAGAAGTATAAAAAACTTATACCTGCTGCAGCTCCGCCTATTAATAAAACTTGTGTAGCATATTGTCTAGGAGTGTATTCATATCCTAGTTCTTTAGTTTTTTCTTTAACTTCTCTATAACTATAAGGCGCATATGTATTGTAAACTCCTGAAACAGTATCAGCAAAGAATTTGTATACATTATCACCAGTATTATAACGATAAGCTAAAACAAATATTGCAATTGCTAATAGAATAATTAATTCCATATTATATCACCTTCTTATTATAAAACGTCAGTTGCAGTTGTAACTACTTGTGGTTGTTGCATCATTGGATTAGATTGTAAATTGGTATTCACTCCAACTTGCATTGGACTTGGTGCTGCAACTTGGATATTTGGTTGAGCCATATTTTGAGTTGCAACATTTGGTTGTGGAGCAGCTACTCCAACATTCATTGGATTTACATTTTGATTCATTGGTTGTTGAACCATTTGATTATTATTCATTAATGGTTGTGGTGGTGCTACCATAGGAGGTGGTGGCACTACTTCTTGTGTTTCTGTTGAAACACCTACATTTGATTCATTTTTTTCATTTAATTTGGCATTTTCTATTTCTACTTGTCTATTTAATGCTTCTTCAATGGCTTCAGATTTAGTTTCTTTATTAGCTAAATTATCGCTTGTAGAGTCTCTTAAATTAGATAAGTCTTCTTTACTATCAGAATCTCCTAATCCAAATATATCATCATCTTCAAAATATACGTTACCAATTGCTAAATAATCAATTAGTTTTTTTGTTGGATTATGCAATGTTACACGGCCATCTAAAGTTTTGCTATATAACATATTTGATTTTGGTTTATTCGTGTCATCATCAACATAGAATTCACATACTTCCATAATTTCACGTTGAAATCTTCCCAAAGCTTTTGAATAATAACCTTTAACGTATATTCCAATTTGGATATATCTATGAATTGATGATAAATATTGTTCAATATCTTGACTACCTTCTAGCAATGCGTACATACGCATTGGTATACTTGATGCTTTATCGGCATGGATTGTTGATATAACGTGGTGTCCAGAAGATATTGAGTTACGTACAGCCATAACGGCTTCAGCTGAACGAACCTCGGCAAGTAATATCCATATTGGGTTCTGTCTCATGCAGGCTACTAAGGCTTCAGTATATGATGCAATATTGTTTGTTTTCATTGCAACAATATCACGATGTGGGAAAATTTTATCTAAGTGAAGTTCCAATGTGTCCTCTATAGATATAATTTTTTCATCTTCTTTAGCATTACTGGCTAAGTATTTAACCAGCTCTGTTTTACCTGAACCAGTTTCTCCTGCTACCATGATATTACAATGTCCCCAAACGCACTTAATTAAGAAGTCGTGCATTTGGTCTGTAATATATTGTTCGTTTATTAATTTATCTTTATTTAATCTTATCTTTGCTGGAGTTTTACGTATTAAGCATGCGACTCCATTTGTAGCAATGGATTCATGAACGAAGTTCATACGCAATTCTGCACTTTCGGAGTCAAGAAATGGATGAGCCATATTAAATGTTCTACCCATAACGTTGGCACATTGGAATGCAAGTTTTTCCATGAAAGGATTATTTATATCAGGTCTTTCAACCTGATATACTCCTTTTGATAAAGTTTTTAGCCAAACTTGGCCACCATTACTATATGAAATATCGGTGACGTCATCGTCTTCTAGGAACTCTGATAAGGGACCAAAGTCCATTTGAGAGAATATGTTTTTCTCATCCATTTATTAACACCCTCTTTTTATTTCTTAAAATTAACCACAAACTGTTAAATCTGTACACTCATTTGCAATAATATGAGTTTGATTAATTACTATTGATTGTAATTCATCACTTGTTAATTCAGTTGCTGATGGATTTGCAGTATATGATTCATTTCTTGGAACTGGTTCTAATTCAATACCTAGTTTTTCACATTTTTTCAATAATAAGAACAAGTTTTCTGGAACAGCGAATAACAATAATGATGCTTCTGTAGGATTGTCTTTATCCATAAATACATTTCGTCCATTATTATCTAATACCTTTAAAACTTGGATACTTTTTATAAAACGACCATAAACGATTTTTCCTCCATCTTCTTGAGAAGTTGTTGACATGTATAAGTCAATCATTGTATCAGGCATAATTGAGTTTCCATAAGTTTTATCATTATCAACTTTCATTCTGTAAATTGTATATCCATCTGGGATATTTGAAAAAACAGAATTTGGCATTTCTTCTGGATCCATTAGACTTTGCTCATAGAAAAAACTATTTTGAGGTATCTTCATATCGTAAGCTACTATTTTACTAGTTATAGTAAGAACGTCAACTTGTAAATTTCCCCAACCAGTTATCATGTCTTTTGGAACACTAGCGTATTTTATGTTATCTACTGTGATTTTCATTCCAGAAGTTAGTGTAGTACTCGCATACGGAATTTGAACTGGTTGTACAGACTTTTGAACACGCCAATTGTATCCTAAGTATAGTACAACAACTCCAATTAAAACTCCTAGAATTGTAATTGTATTTTTATTACTTAGAAATTTTTTGAAAGGCATAAGTAAGTTTCCCATTTTTATTCATCCTTCTTTCCACTTACTAAATTATATATCTGTATAATAAGTACATTCTGTACTTGTTTCTTCTCTGTATATATCTTCACAGAAAGGATTACAGTTATTTGTTATTCTTTCATTTGCATTAAATTCAACTATTAAGTCAATTGAATTTACAACATCTAATTTTGTAACTCCGTCTTCTGTTCCAACAGTATCTGCAGTATCTCTTCCTACAATAAATCCTGCTGTAGAAGTTGATATTTTAATACTTACTTTTGGAGGAGATTCATACAAATCAAGAAACTGAATATCATATGTATCAGTTATTTGAACAGTTTCTGAGAATCTTCTTAGGAAGTTTTCTACGAAAACTTCCTTTAAGATTCTAATTTGTCTTGTTTGTGAATAGTAGGAATAATCAATAGAATCGTATAATGCACTATTCGCTACTTCTTTTAATTGGTAGTAGTCTTGTGAATTTGTTGTTGTTGCATCATTTGATAGAAGCATTACTACAACAACGAATATTCCTAATAAGACTAACCAGTAACCCCAATAGGCCTCTTTCATTAATTCTCACCCTTCCTACTTGAATGCAAGTCTTGTTATGACATGCTCACCATATTTGTTTTTATTTTCGCTATTTTCTTCGATATAATCGATCCAACGGCAATTTTCATTTTTCATTTTATTTCTAATAGCTTCAACACCAGTTTCAGCATTTCCGTTACCTAAATCTGCTTTAGTTACTTGACATACGTTGTCGTCATCTTTTCTATTAGCAAGTGTAGTAATTACAACTCCGTCTCCATAACTATAAATTTCATCTTCTAAGAATTTACTTCCTAAATGGATAAATGTTGATACTTTATTATTCAAGATATCATCTGGAGCACTGAAGTTAGATGCACTATTAGCTAATGTTCCATCTTCATTGATTGCGGAAATACTATATTTACCATACACAGTTAAGTTTTGATAATTTATCTCATAACCATTTTCTAGGTTATAATTTCTTATTTTGCCCATAGTATCTGGTGTAAGTTTAAATCGATACTCAATCATACTATTATTCGAGCTTTCAGAAGTTTCATATATCGATTCTCCTTGTTCTTCAATAATTTCCTTTAGAATAGATCCTTTTTCCGTTGTGAAATTATTTCCATCTACGAACATAGGCGAACTGTCAGACCAGTTATTTCCTAGTTCTCTTCCTGTATCGGAGTCTAAATCACCTAAGGCGACTGACGATGTAGAGAATGAAATGCTTGCATCTGGATTTAACTTCATTGAATTTTCAATTGCGTCTTTTTCATTCAATGGATAATTTAGTCCATTGTTATTTAGGAATTCCTTAGTTATTTGGATTTCCCCTTCGTCATAATGCGTATTTATTGTGTCCCCACAGCATTTACAGATATCTTCATAAATCTCGTAGAAGCAGTAACGTTTGTTAATAGTAATAATTGACTTTTCAGTTCCCATTAATCTTCCTAGTGAACTGTCATCATATGAACCAATATCACCAAAATAGTAGATATATTGGTATAAGTTTCTAGGTGTTGTAATTCCAATTGGGAATACGTTAAATCCTGTACCTAATAGTGACCAATAACTATATTCTAGTTCAGTATGTTCATAGTGTAAGCTTGATGATCTATCATTTGCATTATCAATAGCATCATCCAAATCATCACCATGTTCTTTAACATCACTAGTTCTTACAAACCATGATCCTTTTGTTTTATAGAAACTTGAGTTGCTAATTGTTTGTTTAATATAATTAGCTTTTAGATATCTAAGTGTTACTTTGTAGCACTTACCACCATACCATTCAGGTTTCCATTCCGATGTTGTAGAGAATACAGTATGTCCTCCACCTTCTTTATTGCCAACATATGTCATTTCAGTTACTTTTGTCGAAGGATCATTAAAGATTGTACATAATGAAATTGTTTTTTTGGCTACATCGACAGTATCACTTCCATCGCCACCATATGTTTTCTCTTCTTCTGATTCTTCAGTCCAAATGGCATCAGGATTATAATATTTGGTTTCTAAGTAATCATGATCTAACTCATATTCATTATCGTCAAGATCAGTAAATCTTACACGCACACCACATGAATTTGCATATGTATCTTTTTTAGCATCTAATTTATTAACTGGGGAAGCATCATTGTTAACATTTGAACTATTTACCTTATCTTGAATTCCACCTACTTCAAATGTTCCTGTAATTTGATCACTTCCAGTAGTACCAAAGTCTGTACCTTCTACTGTTACTTCTTTGAATATCTTGTCATTTTTATCTTCATATTCAATTAAGATATTGTCATCTTTTAAAATGGTCATAAATGCATCTTCGTCATATGTATAGGATACAGTTGGATCATAATCTGCATTAATAGTTACATATTCTCTATTTTTACCAAGAGATACATCTCCGCCATCTACATTATTGTATTTTGTGTCTATCTTGACTTGACAGCTTATACCTTCACTAAAGTTATATAATTGGAAGTGTTGGCAATTAAACATATCGTCGTCATTTTTATATATTTGAGCAGTTAACGAGTTTAGTTGTTCTTTTGCGGCCAATATTAACTCTTTAGCTAATTCTTGTACATTATCTGCTAATTGTTGGAAACCACTTAAATTTCCTTTTTCGTCTGTTGTAAAAGAATTACTATATTCTTCAAAGAAAGTTTTATCAAATGCTGTTGCATTACATGATTTATCTATGTTATCAACATTTTTTAGTGATACTGTATCTCCTTGAGGTGAAGTAACGGTATCGTTATCAGCATATTCTTTACAAGTTGGATATACTTCCTCTTCTGAAGTTTCTCCATTAACAGTGGTTGTTAGATTACATTTATATTCTCCGGTAGCACCATCGCCATCATCTGCATCAGCTTCGGTAATTTCACATTCAAGTTTTGCACTTGCTGTGTAGTTATCTTTAGCTTCAGTCTCTGTACCAGGTTCTATTTCTGAATTATAATCAGCCTCTCCTGCCTTTTTGTGGTCAACTTTAGTATGCTGGTCACCAGCATATAGTTTATCTCCGCCTTCTGTTGTATGGTCTTGAAGTTTACTTTGGCTTACACTAATTTCGTAACTATAAGCATTACCTTTAAATGCACATTGTACATCTTTATAGTCATAACAAGGGCCTTCTTCATCTTCACCACATGTAACTTCTTTTCTACACTCACCGCTAGAATACTCCCATTCGCTTCCATAAGATTCAGCACATGTGAAGTTTTGAATACATACTTGATTACTTGTAGTAGTTCGAGATGTATTCTTTTCCAATGAACCATGAGTTAAATGAGGAGCTTCACTAAATGAAGCGTTGTCATCATCAAATTCTCTACGTAATTCTATTTCTGTAAGAACGTGAGAATTCTTCGAATACTCATTATATTGGTCTAGTACTTTTTGAGACAATTGTACTTCTTCATCATTGAAACTATCATAGTCAATATAATTTGTGAAGCATGTTTTGCTTCCTTGCATGTATACGCTGCTTCCATCTGTAAAGTAAGTTCCTGCTGCTACAGCATTCTCACCTACTAAAGTACCAAAACGGTCCATTACAAATTTCCAGTCTTCTTTACAAGTTACACGACAATACTTATTATCATCATAGTCTGGAAGATTTCTTGGATTTCCTTGATCATCTACTTTTTCAAAATCTTCATCATTAGATGGACTTGAAGGATTAGATAAGTCAAGGTAATCTGTAGTATTAACTACACATTCACCTAAATTATCCTCATCGCCATCTTTACCTTCTTGAATTACATATGTTTCTGTTGTCCCATTTTCATCACTTGGATCATAAGAACATACACTAGCAAAAGTTGTGTATGTACACTCGCTTCCACAAACTTTTTCTTCTACATATTCATTTGTAAAATAATCACAACATCCTGCTGCTCTAAATACCTCTTTATTAAATTGTGTATCAGAACAACTATCCTCTGTACAATTGTCTTGATTTAGGGATTCTAGTAATTCAGCACTACAAGCTTGTGAAGTTGGTTCAATTGGGAAGTAAATATAGATAAGATTTTCATTTTCACTAAGGTCGAATACTACCAATCTTTGATATGTATCTCCAGTTGCTGGTGAAATTAAGAATATATTATCAACAGAATTTGGACCATCATATTGCAATTTAAAGCTATATTTCTTTTGGTCTTCTTTTGTTTTAGGTAATTTTAAACCAATTGTACTTCCAACATTTATTTCAATTTCATAATCATATACAACTCCTGTACTTCCACTTGTTGTATCATCCCCATCTTCCTCAGTAGTAGTTGTTGTTGAAGAACTAGTCCTAGTAAAGCTTTTTACATTACATGTTACATTTCCATCACCATCACATGGATCAAAATCAACATCTGATTCCTCATTTCTTAACGGAATTGTAAGAGTTCCTTTGTATGTTAATTTATAACTGTCGCTGCCTGTTTTTTCGAATTGAGGATATCCATCGTCTATGTGTCTTGTTAATTTATTAGGTTGTTCGTTTTCACTTTCAGCAGCATATTTTTCTAGAATTTCAACTGCAACTGCTTTAATATCATCTTTGCCACTTTTCCAATTTAATTTGTTAACTGCATCAGTCGCTGATTCGCCAGCTCTTAGAGCTTTGGCAATTTTTTGATATTCTTTTAAGTGGGCTTCATATTTAGCATCTGATCTATCTACTGCATTAGATTGTCCAGAATATATTGCAACTGCACGTACTGCGACATGTGAACCAATTCTAGTGGCACTATCCTTATCAGCAAATTCTTCAGCTTCAAATTTCGAAATATAATTTATAACTTTTCTAAAATCCGCTTTTAGCTTTTCATTACTTTTTTTGTATAAAGTTGATACTGATGTAGCTGGGCCACTACGGCCTGGATCTAAACAGAATGCAACATAATGTGATGTATCTCCGCTACAAGTAGATTGAACGTTGAATACAGCACTTGTCATAGGATCTCCAGAATCTGTAGTTGCAAATGGTGCGCTTTGTTCTCCTGCTGTTACATTAAAGGTATCGCACCCACCAGATAAGAATGAGCCTTCTTCATTAGTAGCATCATTTTTCCCTACAATAATTGCTGAAGATGTATCAATAATAAATTCGTCATCCCCATTTTGAGAATTACCTTGGCCTTGAGACTCTACTGTAATTTTATAAATATAATCTTTACCATCATCACCCGTAACTACAACTTCAATTGGTGTTCCTTCAGTTAATTTATTACCTGTTATTTGACATTCATTATTTCTGAAACTTGCGCCAACATAAGATGAATCTTCACTTGTACATCCAGTTATATTAACACCAGATTTAACAATGGCTGCTGTTTTATTTAAAAATATTTTTTTAAATTTTACGTCGTCACCACTACTTGATATCATTCCTTTTTTTCTATACACATATGTACCACCATCGTGTGTTACAGTACCAGAAGAAACTTCAGTATTTCCTTTAAACCAACCATAGTTACTTGCGTCTTCTCCGAATCCTAATGTTGGAGTTGGTAAGGATACAGATTCACTAGCTTGTTCAGCAAAATGTGACCATCCATCTTGATTACGTTGCCAGTCTCCACCTAGCGATACTGATGCTGGCGATTGAACAACGATTGTAACATATGGAGCTGTATAGTAGCATGCGACATAGGCTTTTCCTGGTTGAGCCGTCAAGCTTTTGCTATAGCCGTTACAATTTTCTTGCTTTAAGGATTGCATATTACGATTTTCTGTTTCTTTCCATCCCCCAAAAGTTCCGTATGAAGCGTCTGGAAGTTTACAATCACTAGGCAGAGCTCCACCTGATGATGAAAGCCAATGACTTCCTTGATGTCTCCACGCACTTCCGAAGGAACATGTTGCTCCTGTACCTGGTTGAGCCACAGCATCTCCAGAAAGATTCACTCCAGCTTCTTCTAAGGTTTGACTACTGATATTGATAGTCGCCTTAGTTTTAGCACCATCACTTGTATCACATGTGATAGTTATTGTTTGATCTGAGCCTGTACCAGTCCACTCATTTTTTATTTGAACTCCTGCAGAAGTTGTTGTTACTGAAACTCCTGCTAAAGCTGGGCTAATGGAACAATTCGTTGCACCATCAAAATAGTCAGGAATTGATTGAGTTTTTCCTTTATAAAGTGTAAAGAGCGTAGAATCCGCAAAAACTGGACTCATAGAAGTTAAAAAGCATGCAAATGCAAATAATATAATATTTTTATAATTATTTTTTTTCATATTACGCACTCCTCTTCTTTCTAAGAATTAATATTGTAAGTATTACTCCTATCGCAACAATAATTCCAACAATAATATATTTGTTTTTAGAAACTGCAGATATTGTTCCACTTAACAAATTATTATCTTCAGAATCTATTCCATCACTATCTTCTACTTGATTTGTTAATTTACTTTTATAATCATCAACTCTGTTATAGAATGTTTCGCCATCTACTGCAAAAGTTGTATACTTTTGGCACAAATAGAATTCTGGAATCTCTTCACAAGCTTCTAATTCTGAATATGAATTATATCTTGGTAAAGTCATCTTGAATGTTCTTAAAACTCTTGTTGAACATCCATATGAGTCTGAATAAATTGTAAATTCATAAGTTATTGGTTCTTTTTGTGCAGGTTGTCTAATTGTAGCAGAACCATCTGGGGCAACATCGTCTAACGTGATGATATGCTCATCTTTACTAATGTTTGCACCTGAAGATACAACTTTTACATACATATTACTTGTAATATTGTAAATTTTTATATCTAAGATATTTCTAGTTACTGTTGTAGCTCCCGTTTCAGCATCTGGATCAGTTAATTTAACTATCTCATCTGGGATATAAGAAACACGTATATTAGATGCTTGAGTCCTTAATTTATTAAAATTGACAGCATTACAAGTGTTATCTTCTTCTGCAAAAACATTTCCTAAAAAAAGAAATGAGCTTGCTATTATGATTAATAAAAATCTGTAATTTTTCATAAAACACCAACCTTATTCTAAATACAATTTTACCATTAACTTATTAAAATAACAACAATAAATTGAGTTCTTTTTTGCTATTATAAGGCGACTTTATTTCCTTATATAATATGGGACTAAATGTAAGATGAAAAAATACTTGATTTTAGATATATTTTAAATAAGTTGATTCGGCTCTAGTATTTTTATGTTAAATTACATGTTATTTGTATATCGTATGTTTGATAATGAAATTAAAATGTGGTATATTTATTTGGGTGGTAGAAATGAAAAATAAGGTAATTATGGTTATTATAATCTTAATACTAACTATTGCTATTGGTAGTTTAGTTTATGCTGGTATTTCTTTAACTAAAGAAAATAATGAGGAAGATAGTCATCTTGTAGAAATTTCATTTGATGAGTTACAAGAAAAAATTGATAATAAAGAAACATTTATTTTATTGATGTCTCAAACTACTTGTTCTCATTGTGCTGAATATAAACCAGTATTCAAAAAAGTTCTAACTAAGTATGATATTACAGCATATGAAATATCTACTGACTTATTAAGTAAAGAAGAAAATGCTTTAATAAAGGATATAGCGAATATAAGCGGAACACCAACAACAGTATTTATATTTGATGGTGAAGAAAAAAATACTGCCAATCGTTTAGTTGGTGCTGCACAAGAATCTAAAATAGTTAGTAGATTAAAAGCATTAGGTTATATTGAAGAATAAGGAGTAGTTTATGAATTCTGAAAATTTAGTTAAGATAAAAAATATAATTAATTTCGAAGGGTTCTTTAAAGGTATATTGATAGTGTTTTCATATTTTATAATGATGGCTATATTTAGTATACCTTTTCTTTTTTTATTTGAAAAAGAATTAATTGGTATGGAGTTGGCTAATATAGGTATATATTTTCTTCTTACCCTATTTTATTCTCTTATATATAGGAAAGAACTCATTAAAGATTTTAAAGATTTCAAAAAAAATTATAAAGATATTTTAAAAACAACATTTAAGTTTTGGTTAGTTGGCTTTATAATTATGTCTTTTTCTTCATTGGTAATAAGTTATCTCAACATTGATGCAAATTTAAATCAAGAGGAAAATATAAATATGTTAAAAAGTATGCCTTTAGTAGAAGTTTTATGTGCTTGTTTATTTGCTCCTATAACTGAAGAATTGGTATTTAGAAGAGGATTAAAAAACTTATCTAGCAATAAGCATATATATGCAATTATATCTGGACTAATATTTGCTTTTCTACATGTTTTTACTTCTATAAATGATATTAATAGTTTAATAATGTTTATTTATATTATTCCATATGGAGCTTTAGGGATTGTTTTTGGTTATGCTTATAGAAAGACAGATAATATTTATGGAACAATGATTATGCATGCTTTACATAATGCTATATCATTAACTGAAATATTACTGATTGGGTGTATACTATGAAAAATGAAAAAAATATATCTAGATCTATAAAATATAGCAAAGAAGATTATTATGAAAAAGATGTTCAAGAAGACATTCAAAACAATAATATCGAAATAAATGAAGAAAACGATGAAAAAAGTTCTTCCTTAAAAAAAATATTAGGAATTATAATTATAATAGGATTACTTGTTATTAGTTATGCGTGCTTTATTGAACCAGCTATGCTTGAAGTTAAAGAATATAAAGTAGAAAGTAAAGTATTACCTGATACATTTCATGGTTTAAAAATAGTTCAATTTTCTGACGTTCATTATGGTACAACGATAAATAAAAAACAACTAGATAAAGTTGTAAGTAGGATTAATCAATTAAAGCCAGACATCATTGTTTTTACAGGAGATTTAATTGATAAAAACATTGTAACTACTGAGGAAATTGAAAATGAAATAATTGAATCTTTAACAAATTTAGAATGTACTTTATATAAATATGCTATATATGGAAATGAAGATGTTTTAAATGAAAAGTATAAGGATATAATAACTAAAGCTGATTTTAAATTATTAGATGACGAGTCTACTCTACTTTATTACAAAGGAAATATCCCAATACTAGTCACAGGTTTTAATTCTATGGAAACAAATCCTAATTATACAATCTTAACTAATTTAGTAGATAATCAAGATACTTCTGCATATTATAAGATTGTATTAAGTCACGAACCAGATAGTTTTGAGAAGTATAGTATTTATAAACCTAATTTAGTCTTGAGCGGACATTCTTTAGGGGGATTAATAAAATTGCCTTTATTAAAACCGATGTTTTTAAATGAAGGTGCCAAAAAATATTATGAAGATTATTATTCTATAGATAATACAGACTTGTTTGTCTCTAGTGGATTAGGAACTCAAGGAATTAATGCAAGGTTTAATAATAGTCCTTCTATAAATTTATTTAGATTATATAAAGAAAATGAATCCGACAATTAAGCGGATTCATTTTCTTTTTCCCATCTTGCATAAATACCACAAGGTAGAATCAATTCACTATTTTTCATAGGTAAACCTATTTCATCACTGCTAACAATTCCTTTGTGTTTTTTGTTAACTGTTAAATTCAGTACATTTTCTAAAACTGTCATTGATAATCCTGTTGTATATGAGTTTATCAAGAATAGTATTGGATCGTCTGACAATATTTCTGTACACAACTCTATTAATGGATATAAGTCACGCTCTATATCCCAAACTTCACCATTCGCTCCACGACCGAATGATGGAGGATCCATTAAAATAATGTCATATTTATTTCCTCTTCTTATTTCTCTTTTAACAAATTTAACAACATCATCAACAAGAAATCTAATAGGTTTATCTGATAAGCCACAAGAAGCAACATTTTCCTTAGCCCAGTCAACCATACCACGTGATGAATCAACATGAACTACTTCTGCTCCTGCTGCAAGAGCGGCACAAGAAGCAGCACCAGTATATGCAAATAAATTAAGAACTTTTACAGGACGATTAGCTTTAGTAATTTTTTCTCTTATCATATTCCAGTTATAAGCTTGCTCAGGAAATAAACCTGTATGTTTAAAGCCCATTAATTTAATATTAAAAGTTAAGTCACGATAATGTACAGGCCATGAAGATGGTAATTTATGATTTAATACTTCCCATGATCCACCACCTTTGTTACTACGATGATAAGTAGCGTCTACTTTATTCCAATATTCAGGATGTTCTTTTGTATTCCAAATAATTTGAGGATCTGGTCTTAGTAATTCTTTGCCATTCCAATTTTCTAATTTCATTCCTTCAGCCATATCAAGAATCTGATATTCTGTAAAGTCATTAACTAATTTCATTTAAATCACCTTCAAAACATAGTTATGATTATAACATATATTATATTTTTTACAAATTTATCTTTATAACTTATTATGAGAAGTTCCTTTATTTAATTTTTCATTTAAAGATTCTTCAAATTTATTTATAGAATCTTCTGCTACTCCTAAATTTATACGCATTGTTTTCGTATCAGTTATTCCTAATGTACGATACATTACCTTAACTAGTCTTTCCAAATTTCTTATAAGTTCTTTATTTTGAGATAATCCACTGTCTTTTATTTCTGCTATAACCGCTTCATGGATAGTTTGTAATCTTTGGTATAAACGCCCTACTGCTTTAAAATATGTTGTTAAGTATCCCACATCTTTTGAATCTCTATTTACAAATATAAGTCTTGTTCCAAAATAATCTATATTATCTTTTATATTTTCTAACATGTTTTCTAATTCTTCTTTATTTTTTTCACTACCTATGTTTAGAATATTTTGTTCAATACCATTAACTTCTAAAATAAATGAAACTTGGGATTCTCCTTGAGATATTAGATTTTCTAAAATATTTAATTGATGCTCTTTATCTATAGGTGATATTGTTATATCATGTACAACGCTAGCTGTATCAAAGATTTTTAGTAAATCCATTAATTCTTCTTCACTAAATAAATCAAGATTGTTGTTAATTGTTTCTCCTAAATTTATTAGTTTGCTTATACAATTATTCCATGCTTCATTTAAAGAAGAGTCAAGTTTTAAACGTGCTTTAAAGTTTTTTAAATTTAAAAGAAAACGTTTTTTTATATCTATATTGTTTATTGATTGTTCCATTTTATCATCCTAACTATGTGTAATTAACGTTTTGGTGATAGGGTCAAATAATTCTAGGATTCCATGTATTAACATAAAGAAACCAATCACTATTACTTGAACTGAACTAGTATATGCCAAGTTAATACTTGTTAGGATTCCTGCTAGAATAAATAAGCCCAAATTAAAAGCTCTAACCTTCCACATTCTATCACGACGGTCATGATAATAATCAGCTTTTTTTAGTTTAACAATAGACATTAATGATATCCATAACATTAAAATAAAAGCAATGTGTTTAGGGTTTTCTCCAATATCAAAAATCAAATTAATTATTAGGACGATTAATGAAGCAAGAGCTGTGTGCAGTCCTTCATAATCTTTACTATTTTTTGTTAATATAAATTGAATACTATTTAGAATTGTATATAAAGAAAATACAGCTATATTTAACCATTTAATATTTGTAATGTTGAATAATGGCAAGATTAAGAGAATAACCCCAATTAATATAAGACACAATGCAATTGCCATATCTACTTTTTGTTTCTTTTTCATACTATCACCTTTTATCTTCTTTTGTTCATTATAGCATAAAAGTAATTAAGGTAGATTAAAAGTTGTTATATATGATATAATTTTAGGAGAAATGGAGATGAATTAAAATATGGAAAAAAATATTTTTCGTGAATACGATATACGTGGGGTTTACCCTACACAAGTGAATGAAGAAGCTGCTTATACAATCGGTAGAAGTTATGGTTCTTACATTCAAGAAAAATTAAAAAGAAATATATGTGGTGTTGGTAGAGATAACAGACTTTCAAGTCCACAATTAGTTAAAGAATTAATTAGAGGTATTACTGATTCAGGATGCAATGTTATAGATTTTGGACTTGTTACAACTCCTATGTATTATTTTGCTTGTTTAAAAGCTAATGTTATTATTGGAGTTATGGTTACTGCCTCTCATAATCCTAAAGATGATAATGGATTTAAATTTAGCTTTGACCATTTAGGAAATGCCCGTGGTGAACAAATCTACGATTTTAGAGATTATACATTTGCTGGCAAATTCTTAACTGGTAAAGGAGAGGTTACTACATTCGATCCTAGAGACTATTATAAGAGTTTCATAAAAGAAAACATCGAAATGGGAGATAGAAAAATTAAAGTCGTATTAGATTGTGGTAATGGAACTACTTCTTTATATGCTAAAGATATTTATTCTCAATTCCCTAATTTAGATATTACAATGATTTGTGATGAATCTGACGCTAACTTCCCTAATCATCACCCAGATCCTTCCGTTCCTGAAAATAATAAAATGTTAATGGATAAGGTTTTAGAAATTGGAGCTGATATTGGAATTGGATTTGACGGTGATGGTGATAGAGTTGGATTTATTACAGAAACTGGTGAATTTATGCCAATTGATAAAGCTATGATTGCTTATATTAGAGCTATAAATGATAAAGTAGCTAATAAAGCATATTTATTTGATGTAAAATGTGGTAAGGCTTTAGAAGATGAAATCGTTAAATTAGGTGGAAAACCTGTTATATATAGAACTGGTAACTCTTGGACAAGATATGAAGTTAACAAACAAAAATATCCTTTTGGTGGAGAATATTCTGGACATATGTATTTTACAGATAGATGGCCTGGTTTAGATAGTGGTCTATATAATGGACTTAGAATGTTAGAAATTTTAAGTAATACTGATAAGAAATTTTCTGAACTAGTTAGCGATATTAATACTTATTATAATACTCCTGAAATTAAGAAGGCTGTTGATGATGAGGTAAAATTTAAAGTAGTTGATAAAGTTAAGGAATATGTAAAAGATAAAGGTTATAAATATATTGATGTTGATGGAATTAGAGTTCAGTTTGAAGATGGTTGGGCTTTAGTTAGAGCAAGTAATACTGGTCCTAATTTAACAATGAGATTTGAAGCAAGTAATTTAGAAAGACTTGATGAAATTCAAAAGGAATTTGAAGGATTAGTAGATAGTCTTATTTAGTAAAGAATCCCAAATATATGATTTGGGATTCTTTTATTTTTATTGTATTGCTTAAATATTTTAAATAAGTTATAATTTATATGTGAAAGCAAATATCATCTTAATAAAAAAGATGATACATTTGAATAGCAAATGGCTTTCTTGGTTTTTGGCTTGATTAGATATTCTAATCAAGTTTTTTTATCTTGCTATAAGTAAGATAAAAATTACACCAAGAAGTGCGAATATTATGATATTGTCGATTATTTCACGTTTTCTCATAATTATCTACCTCCTTCTATTACATGATATAGTCATATACCAAAACCCCTAGTAATAAAAGAAAGCCACTTGTATCAAATGTATCGAGGTGTAGAATAACATATTTCAAGTTACTTGTAAAATCGATGATAACATAGTTTATTTACTCAAAAAGGCTTTTTCTTATAACGTATTTTTAAATAAATGTTTTTATACAAAAAATATTTTTATATTTTGTTATTCTCCTCTATTATCTCTTTCTAAGTTTTTATTTTTGATATAAATTTAAAAAAATAAAAAAGGTAAAGATTTTTACCTCTATTATTCTATATACATTATATTAATATCAACATTCCCTTTTATACCGTCAACTCGACCATTACTACACATTTGCCAAAATTTATATGATCCTTCATAATTAGTTTTACTAGTATAATGAGCTAGCCAGGTATCATAGCCAATATCAAACCAAACTTTTTCTAAGTAATTTTTACTGCTATATAGAATTCCTTGATATCCTTTTTCACTTATTTTATCTAAGAATGTTTTAGCGTTCATACTTGTACTATAAAAACTTTGATGAAATTCATTATAGAAAGACCAGCTTTCCCAGTCATATGCAATTGGTAAATCTATTTTATAATCTTTAATTTCATTTAGGACCCATTCCGCATCTTGAAGAGCTGTCTCTTTGCTATTGGCATATGAATAAAAATATATGCCAACAGGTATACCTACTTTATTGAATCCTTCGATATTTTGCTTGAATGTTGAATCTAGAAAGTACTCTCCTTTTATTCCTTTGGTACTTCCAACTCTTATGAAAACAAACTCAACTCCAGCATTCTTTACTGCTTCAAAATCAATGTCTCCTTGCCATGCTGATACATCTATACCAATCTTAGTTTTATCATTTTTATAATTGGCAATTATGTCGCTTAAATAGTTATATGTTGGTTTAGCGTTATTATTTGGCTTACTAGTTGGCTCTTTAACATTTAGAGTAAATGCTTTAGCAGTTACATTTCCAGAAGAATCGATGGCTTTATAAGTTAAATTGTAAGAACCTGCTTCTTTAGTATTGTAATTACCTATAATCTCACATTTGGGATTATCATCATAATTATCAGCACAAACAATATCTTCTAAAAGACTGCCCTCATAATCAGTTGTCACGGAATAGTTATTACCTACCCAGATAACTGGAGAAATGTCATCTACAACATTTACGATAATTTCATAAGGAATTTTAATATTCTCATCATTCATATATTCAAAATTCACTTTAAGTTCCCCTAATTTAGTTGTATCAAGATAGTAATCATCTATTATTTCACCATTAAGATACGAAATAAAGTCACTTACTTTTACTTTGCTATAGAAACTAGTTGAAAGTTTATCTTTAAGGTTAACAATAATTGTAGCGGATTCAAGAAGTTTCTCATATTCTTTACGTTCTTTATATTCTTTATATTTTGGAATTAAAATACATGATATGGTTAATGTACTTATCGTTAAACATATTATTAAGACTACTATTAAATATTTTTTCTTTATTTTCATAATTATATACCTTTTCTATTTAATACTACCTTACTTACTAGTTTGTTCAACATTTTCTTTATCAGAATCAACACTCGTTTGATTGTCATTAGTCATTCCTTCATTGTTATTTTCAGAATCTGTATTTTGTCCTTCGGTAACTGGTTTTATTTTCATAAATTCTATTGGATCGATTAAATCAACATGAGGTATCAACGAGTTTAAATCTACATAATAGTTATTAGGATTTGTTTTATCAATATATACTACTACCCATTTTGTTCCATATTTACCTAAAATATCAGATAGGTTTATAAATGTATCTTCACTATCAAATGTATATATATTGTTATCAGCTGGATTTAAATACTTCGCTCTTAGTTTATAAGGAAAGTAATTTTTATATTTTTTTCCTAAACTATTAACGAATATTTCTGTTATAGTTGCTTGAACATAAATACCTGTAAGTCTTAAGTTACGAATATTCTTTGCTTTCTTAAGATATTCTAAACTCTTTTTTAAAGTTATAACTAATAAAAGGATTCCTATGATTAATGCAGGAACTGAAATATATAGGTGCTTGTTAACGTGTTTTAAAGGATTTTTGATAGATACACGAATCATTACTTTATCATTTACAGCATAGTCATTTGTATTAGGAATTTTACTTTCATATTCTTTATTATTTACAGTATATTTAACATCAGCTGCATTACTATTAACATCTATTGAAGTAACTTTTGATGAAATATAAATTGAATTTTCCATAGAAATATAATCATATATAAAAGTATATAAGCTACCTATTATTAATAGAAGACCAATTAAAGTGACGCTATAATTAAAATATTTTCTCGTGTCTGAAACCTTGTCTTTCATAAATCATCATCCTTTTTTATTCTTTTTATACTAAGTAGTATATTATCCCTATTATTATATCATTTTCTGTGATAAATGAAATGTTAGAATTACCTGTTTCATAAATAAATATATTTTCTATAGGATTTGTATAATTTAAACCATATATATTTTTCATTGTCTCAATATTGTCTCCTATTTTTATTCCTTCGTTCGTTAATTGCTCGTCACTAGTAATAGCAATTGAATAAACTTTTTCTATATTATTATCAAAGTATGTTTCTATTTCAAAGCTATCAAATTCATATATAGAAGATGTTCCTTCAGATTGCGAGCTTTCTTCTTCTCTTACATTATTATATTGACCTAAAGTTGCTATAATATTACTGAAAAAAGTACCTAATTTTATATCAACTGAGTCATAAGTAAGATAATATTCTGATATATTAGACATACTATTAGAAGTTTTAGGATTGCAACCTGTTATAGTAATAGTTAGTAAAAATATAATGAATAGTTTTTTCATGTAATCACCTTCAGCTATATTATATAATTTAAAGAGTTTAAAGTAAACAAAGAAAAAAAGGAGAAATTACTCTCCTGAAGGTTCACCTTTACCTACTAAAACTTCTCTTGGTTTGCTACCATTTTGAGGTCCTATTATTCCTCTATCCTCTAGCAAGTCAATAATTCTAGCAGCACGATTATATCCTAATCTAAATCTTCTTTGAATTAGTGAAGCACTTATCTTACCTGTTTCAACAGCAAACTCATAAATCTCATCATATAATGGATCATCAAATGACTCTTTGTCTCCTGATACAGGATTATGCTCTTCTTCAATTGCTCTATTTAATGAGTCGTCGTATGCAGCTTGTTGTTGACCACACACATAGTTAATAACTCTTTCTATTTCATCATCTGTAATGAAACATCCTTGAATACGACGAGGATTATTTTCACCCATTGGTAAATAAAGCATATCTCCTTTTCCTAATAGTTTCTCAGCTCCAGCACAATCTAATATTGTACGTGAATCTATTTGAGAAGCAACTGCGAATGAAATACGTGATGGAATATTCGCTTTAACAACTCCTGTAATTACATCTGTACTTGGTCTTTGAGTGGCAACAATTAAATGGATACCTGCGGCACGAGCCATTTGTGTAATACGCATTATTGAGTCTTCTACTTCTTTTGAAGCTACTAACATAAGGTCTGCTAACTCATCAATAATTACAACAAGATAGTACATTTTTTCTTTATTACATGATGGATCTTTAGCTTTTTCTTTTTCAACCATTTCATTGTATGTCGCAATGTTTTTTACGCCTGTTTCGCTAAATAATTCATATCTGTCTTCCATCATAGCTACTACTCTTTGTAATGCTGTATTCGCTTTTTTAGGATCTGTTACAACAGGCCATAATAGATGTGGTACACCATTATAGTTAGATAATTCTACTTTTTTAGGGTCTACTAAGACTAATTTTACTTCTTCTGGACGATAACGCATTAAAATAGAGGCAATAAAGCTATTGATACATACTGATTTACCTGAACCTGTTGATCCACCTACCAATAAGTGTGGCATCTTTGATATGTCTGCTGTTTGTACTTTACCCATTAAGTCTTTTCCTAAAGAAACAAGAATTTTTGATTTCTCTTGATCTTTTGGGACATTACCTAAAACTTCTCTTATTTTTACAGCATTAATGCTAGGATTAGGAAGTTCAATACCAACCGTGCTTTTTCCTGGGATTGGGGCTTCAATTCTGACATCTTTAGCTGCTAATGCTAGAGCTATTTCTTTATTTATACTTAATATTCTACTTACTTTAGTTCCACTTGGTATTGCTACTTCATATTGAGTAACTGCAGGACCTACGTGAATTTCAACTACACTTCCTTTAATTTGGAAATCATTTAAAACACGTTCTAGAATAATTTTATTACTTTTTGTAAATTCATTATTTGTTTTACTATTTTTGGGAATTTCATCAAGAAGATTAATACTTGGCAAAGTATACATTCCACGTGGGGTAGCTACTGTTAAAGGCATTGTGTCTTCTATATTTTTAGTATTAATCATATTAGTTTCTTCTTTGATACTTTCTGATATAGTCACTGGTGATACAGGTTTTGGTATTGGCATCGTATTATCATGCGGAATACGTTCAACATCGTCAATCGATACTATTTCATCTCCATAATCATCAAGCTCTTCTTCATCTTCTTCACGCATCTGCTCTCTTTCTGCTCTTTTCTCATCAATTTTTTCTTTTAGATTAGTGAAGATTTCGCCAAGATTAACATCAAATAACATAACCAAAGAAAATATTGTTAAAGCAATTAGAACAATTATAGTACCAATTTTACCAAATAAGTTAGATAATACATAAGAACATCCTGCTCCTATTATACCTCCACCTATACTAATACTTCTTTGACCACTTGATAATATACTTGATGATTCACTCATTGTACCTATGCGACTTTGATAATTTGATGTTGTTGCACTTATAATGTCATTTGGCTCATAATTATTAATAAAACCGAAATGGGCTGTAACTAAAACAACTATGATTATAATATAAACACCAATTAGCTTAGAATCAAAAAAGTTTGGTAACTTTCTTTTAATTATCATAAAAAATCCCATGAACAAAAGTAAGAAAAGGATTGTAAACCACCATTCTCCTACTAAGAACATTGCAAATTGTTTAACTATTGTTCCAACAATACCAAACTTACCAAGGCCAATTAAACCTATAATTATTAAAACTATTCCAATAAGTTCAGGACTATAGTTAAATTCTTTTTTCTCTTGCTTTTTAGATGTCTTTTTCTTCTTTGCCATTTTTATCACCATACTCCATATTAATTATATCTAAAAGTGCTTATAAAATCAAAAGAAAAAAGAGTTTTTAACTCTTACCTTAACAGAAAATAAAATTACATAGTATGATAATTAATAGTATATACAAACTAATTATTAGAAGAGAATTATCTAATATTTTACTCTTTTTCTTTATAAACTTAAATATAAGCCCCTACGATGATAATTAATAATATAAATAGCACTAAGATAATAGCAGGACCTAAAGCATTGTTGTAATTATTGTTTCCACAATTATTCATAAACCATCCTCCTTTATATTTCTTTTCACTTATATTGTATGGTTATGAATTCATTTGTGTGAATGGTATTTCACTTAATTTATCTTGTATTTTAAGTTTAGGGTTGCTATAATTATAAGTATGTTAAGGAGGAAAACATGAAAAAGAAAATAATTGTGTTAGCCCTTATCGTGACATTACTATGTTCAGGGTGTGGAAGTAAAATACCTACATTATCTAATGGTGACGAAGCGGTCATAACACTAAAAGATGGTGAAATGATTAGTGTAAATGAACTTTATGAAAATCTTAAAGATGATTATGCACTACAAGTTATGGTAAATTTGGTTGATAAAAAGATATTAGAAGATAAGTATAGTGATAAAGTTGAAGAGGCTACTGAATATACTGATACTAATATGCAACAATTGGAAACATATTATGGAGATAGTTTAGAGTCAGCTATTCAACAACAAACTTCTTTTAGATCTATAGCTGGTTATAGAGAGTCTGTTTATGTTGGTTATTTACAAAATTTAGCTATTGAAGACTATGCTAAAGCCCAAATTAGTGAAAAAGAAATTAACAAATATTACAAAGATGAAATTGTTGGTGACATTAAAGTTAGTCATATTTTAATTAGTGCTAACGTAACTGATAGTATGACTGATGATGAAAAGAAAGCTGCTGAAGCTGAAGCTAAAGAAAAAGCTGAAGCAATTATCTCAGAACTTAGAAAAGCTGATAAGAAAGATTTAGAAGATAAATTTACTGAATTAGCTAAAGATCGTTCTGAAGATGAAAGTACTAAAGATAATGGTGGTTCTTTAGGATTTATTAATAAAGACACTTTAACTGATGCTTATAAAGATTTAGTTGATGCTGCATATAAATTAAAAGATGGAGAATTCTCTACAAAAGTTATTACTACTGAAGTAGGATATCATGTTATTTATAGAAGTGAAAGTAGAGAGAAAGCTGAATTAGATGATGCTTTAAAAGATACTATTACTTCTACTCTAGCTTCTGAATATTTAACTAAGAACAATGAAGCTTATATTAAAGCTTTACAAGAAATTAGAAAAGAATATGATATGGAAATCGTTGATAGTGAATTAAAGAAACAATATGCAACATTAATTCAAAATCAATTAAATGCTGCTCAACAACAAAATAATCAAAATCAATAAAATTTACTATAATAAAAAGTATTATCAATTTTCTGATAATACTTTTTTTATGTCTTCATAGCTAAAGCCTTTACTTAGTAGTTTAGCTATTAGTTTTTGTTCTAATTCATAACCACTATATTTTCTAGATAATTTATTATAATTTTTTTGATATTCTTTATTTATAATATCTGTGTTATCCTTAAACTCGTTATTTTTTATGGCTTCTTCAATCATCCATTTATAATAGCCTTTGTTTCCTAAATCATATACTAATTTTTCTTTTAACTTATTATTGCCATATGACTTATTAGTACTAATAGTTTTTGCAACTATTTTATTTAATTTTTCTAACCATATACTATCTTCTATCTTAGAAAGATGATTATTTATCTCTTCTTCGTTTAAACCTAGTTTTATAAGGTCTTTTTTTATCTTATTTGGGCCGCTTGTAGATAGATTTATTTGGTCTATAAGGTAAGCTTTAAGATATGTTTCTTCGTTTAAATATCCTTCTTTTTTTAGCCTTTCAATAGTATTGTTAATTACACTTTTTTTGTATTCTTTATTTAGATAAGTAAAGAGTTCTTTTTCTGTTCTTAATTTCCTATTTAAATATTTTAGTGCTTTATAATATGATTCTAAGGAATCGTTGTATTCTGTTATTTCTTCAAAAAGAGTTTCCGATATTTCTTTTTTGCGTAGTAGTTCATATTTTACAATAACATCATCATATAACTTTATGTTTAAATCATCTATTTTTACACTATAACGATTATCTTTTAATTTTGTATACTTTTCTATTTTCAACTTATCACCTGATTTATTTAAAAACTTACACTAAATTGTGTAAGCTTTCTTTATATTCTAAACATACTTGATCTAAATCTTTAATTAAGCCATCAATATCTTCTTTGTTTCTAGTTCTTACACCAGAGGCAAATTTATGACCTCCTCCGCCATAGTTTGCAGCTGTTTCATTGATAATTGGGCCCTTACTTCTAATATTAACTTTATATATTTCATTCTTTTCATCAAAAGTGACAAAAGTCCAGACATAAACATTTTTAATATTACTAAAATCATTAATCATATTAGATGGAGTTGATGGATCAACACCATATTGTTTTAGTATTTCTGGAGTTATGTTTATATATGCAAAACCATTTTCAGTAATTGTTAGATTTTCTGATAAATAGCCATGAAATTTAATTTCTTCATAAGGTCTTTCATAAAGATAATTATAAAGTTCGGTAAAGTTAATTTTGCTTTTATCAATAAGGTCAGCTACAAGATGAAATGTTTTACTAGTAGTGTAGCTTATTAAGAAACGATCACTATCTGAAACAACACCTAAATATAGATTTTCAGCTATTTTACGATCTAATTTCATGCCAGTATTTAATATTAATTCAATAATAAGTTGGCATGTACTTGATGATGTTTCATCAACTAAGTCACAATCACCAAATACTTCTTCTGAAGGATGATGATCTATTTTAAATATTTCGGTAAATGCTGTTCTGTCTACACCATCAATTCTAGAAGTATTAGGAACATCTAATGCAATAAGAAGTGCATCTTTTTTAAATTGTGTTTCATCAATTCTATCTAAAGTTCCATAATACTTAAATTTTGATACTGATGTTCCTACAGCATATACTTCTTTTTTAGGAAATGTTAGTTTTATTGAATCACGTAATGCTATTTGGCTAGCTATTGCATCAGGATCAGGACTAGTATGACGAGCAATAACGATTATGTCGTATTGTTTTATTTTCTTTAGTATCTTTTTTAGTTCTAGTTGTTTGATAAGCCCTCACCCTTTCTATTTTCTGATTTTTATTTTACAAATTCGTATGTATCTAGAATAATCATTAATTCTTCATTTGTTGGTACAACATATACTGGAACTGAAGAGTCATCAGTACTTATTACACCTTCTTGTTTTTCACAATAAGAAGCATATTTCATGTTTTCTTCAGCATCTATTTTGATACCTAAGCAAGCTAATTTATTTACGATTGCTTCTCTGAATTCACGAGCGTTTTCACCTAAACCTGCTGTAAATGTTATTGCATCAACTTTACCTTCAAGTTTTACATAGTATTCAGCAATATATTTAACGATTCTATCAATATAAAGGTCGTTAGCTAGGATACTTAAATGATCTCCTTCTTCCATTCCACCTTCAATATCTCTGTGATCAGCAAATCTTTTACTTACACCAAGTAATCCACTCTTTTTATTTAAAATATTAGTAATTTCTGATACATCCATGCCTGATTCTTTAGCAACATATTCGATAATTGATGGATCAATAGCACCACTACGAGTTCCCATCATCAAACCATCTAACGGAGTAAGACCCATTGTTGTATCGTATGATTTACCATCTTTAATACAGCAAATACTGCTTCCACTACCGATATGGCAGTTGATAATATTAACATCTTCTTTGCCTAGAAGTTCTTGCATTCTTTTAGTTATGTATTTATGACTTGTACCATGGAAACCATATTTTCTTACACCATAGTTTTCATACCATTCATATGGAACTGGGTAGATATAGTTTACTTCAGGCATTGATTGATGGAATGCAGTATCATATACTGCTACCATTGGAACTCCTGGTAAAGCCGATTTCATAGCTTCAATACCAGCTAAGTTGCCTGGATGATGTAAAGGTCCTAATTTTGTAAGGCTCTTAATACTTTCAATAACTTCATCATCAATTATAACTGAGTCAGCATATTTTTCTCCGCCATGTAGTACTCTGTGTCCTACAGCTTTGATTTCATCCATACTTTCAACAGCTTTGTGACGTAATAATTCATCAATTAAAACTTGAGCAGCTTCTGTATGATCTTTAATAAATTTTTCTCCTCTAATTTTTTCTCCATTGATTTTAGTATTCCAGAAACTATCTTCTGAACCTATTTTTTCAATGTACCCACTTATTATTACTTTTCTTTCTGGCATTTCAAATAATTGAAATTTCATAGATGAACTACCAGCGTTTACACATAATATTTTCATTAATTTAACACCTCAAATGTATTATACAAAAAAATGATAGTTTTTGCTATCATTTTATCATATTTCTCTTATTTTTACAGAGGTTTATTAACAGATAAATCATTTTGTATTTTAGAAAAAAAGACCAAAAAAAAATAAGTTAAAAGTTTTCAAGCTAGATTGTTTATAAATTTATATTCAAAACTAGATTGAACTTAGCTAATTACTTTCTTATTTTAGCTAAAACTTTTGTGTCTTTTCTAGATTCATTACTTTTATTATCATCATTTATATTATATAAATCTTTGACTAATTCGTATGTATCTAGAGCAATCATTAATTCTTCATTGGTTGGAATTACATATACTGGAATACTTGAATCATCACTACTTATTATACCTTCTTGTGTTGGACAATAAGAAGCACAACTCATATTTCTTTCAAAATCGATTTTTATACCTAAGCAAGCAAGTTTTTTTATAATTTTTTCTCTGAATTCACGAGCATTTTCACCTAAGCCAGCTGTAAATGTTATTGCATCTACTTGACCTTCTAATTTAACATAATATTCAGCAATATATTTAACAATACGATCTACATATAAATCATCTGCTAAAATACATAATGGATCATTTTCTTCCATGCCAACTTCTATGTCTCTATGGTCAGAGTATTTTTTACTAACACCAAGCAATCCGCTTTTTTTGTTTAGTATGTTGATGATTTCTGTTACATTCATACCTGATTCTTTAGCAACATATTCAATAATAGATGGGTCAATAGAACCACTACGAGTTCCCATCATTAAGCCATCTAATGGAGTAAGACCCATTGTTGTATCATATGATTTACCATCTTTAATACAACAGATACTACTTCCACTACCAATATGGCAATTTACAAGATTAATATCTTCTTTATCTAGAAGCTCTTGCATTCTTACTGTAATATATTTGTGACTTGTGCCATGGAAACCATATTTTCTTACACCATAGTTTTCATACCATTCGAATGGAACTGGATAGATATAGTTTACTTCAGGCATTGATTGATGGAATGCTGTATCATATACTGCTACCATTGGAACTCCTGGTAAAGAGGCACACATAGCTTCAATACCAGCTAAGTTACCTGGATGATGTAAAGGACCTAGTTTAGTTAAATCCTTAATATTTTGAATAACTTCATCATCAATTATAACTGACTTCGAATATTTTTCTCCACCATGTAGTACTCTGTGTCCTACGGCTTTGATTTCATCCATAGAACTTATTGCTCCGTGAATTAATAGTTCTTCTATTAAAACTTGTGTTGCCTCTTTGTGGTCTTTTAAATACCTTGCTCCTTGTATTTTTTTACCATCGATTTTAGTATTCCAGAAGCTGTCTTCCGATCCAATTTTTTCAATGCATCCGCTGATTATTGTTTCTCTTTCTGGCATTTCAAATAATTGAAACTTCAGAGATGAGCTACCAGCGTTTACACACAAAATTTTCATCTTCTAACACCTCCGAGTAATTATTTTACAATAAAAAAGTAGCTTTGGCTACTTTTTCTATCTGCTTTCAGAATTTTTATGTCTTTTTATATTCATATCATAATCAACTATTCGTTTTTTATTAGAATCCATATTATAACCGAACTCATTTAATAGTTCATATCTCTTCTTATCTAATGGACTCATTTTTTCTAAATCACAACTTTTATAGTGATAGTCACAACTTCTTCTACGCATTATTCTTCACCCATTAATATTATGGATAAAATAGCTTTTATTATACTAAAATAAGTATTTTTTTGTCAGGCACAAAGTTCGTTGCTCTATTAAAGATGTCAGCTTGTTTTTTTATAATTTCACTATAATATATAATACTAGAAAAATCTTTTCCATCCATTGCTAAATATTCGGCAGCTGACTTTAGGACTTTATATCTTAAACGTGAATCATATAATTCATACTCTTTTTTAAATCCTTCTTCATCATTTTCATAGAAATATTTCTTTACTAGATTATAAAATTCATCATTATCTAATAAATCCTTAAAAATAGCATTTAAAGTTTCATAAGATCTAGACATTACATTTTTTCCTTTATATTCTTTAATTTCTTTTAGAAATTCCTGTAATAAAGGAGACTTTACTGCATTTTCATCTAGTCTTAATAGGGCATTTAAAATTCTTGTTTCTAATGATGAAGTAACTAGTTCTATAAAACCGGCATCATCATCTATAAAAGCATTTGTTTCTTTATTAACAATAATATGTGAAAAACCTTGATTAATATGCACATATTCACTATCTTGAGACTCAACTGTTGCGTTAACGCCCTCTAACCCATGTGACATTTCATGAGCAATGCTTAAAACATTGTCTATTGTCTTATCTCTCATATAGATAATATTAGGTATACCACCTAAAAAATTGTGGTCTTTATCATATTTGTAATCCCAAATAGTAATTGGATTATATCTTAAAATATGTTTTTTCTCTTCTAATCTTGGAGAAATCTCTATAGCTTTTTTTTGATAATCTTCTTCACTAATGCATTCATATATGTTAATAGAATCTAATAAAATATTTAATTTACTAAATATTTCTGGGCCTAATACTAGGTAATATCCTAGTAAGGTAAATGATAGCTTTTTCGCTACCTCATAAGTGCAATTTTTTCTTCTAACATAGTCATTAACAATTGCTATTATTTCTTCATATACTTGGTTTATTATATCATAATCCATTGTATTTTCCCCCTCTTTAGTTCTTTATAATAGCACAAAAAGAAAAGAGTTTAAAGTAAATCTTCAAACTCTTCATTAGAATCATTAACACTTATTTTTATTACTTCATGATTTTTTATTGCTTCATAAATCATTGTTTCATAATCAAAAGCTTTTTCGTATTCTCTGGCTTCTTCAAAAGTTGGATTAATTACAGGATGTTCTGGAACAAATATAGTACAGCAATCTTCATATGGTAAAATGCTTGTTTCATAAGTGTTTATTTTCTTGGCTATATCTATAATTTCTAGTTTATCAAAACATGCTACTGGTCTAATTACTGGAATACGTACAGTTTCATTTATTACATTCATACTAGCTAATGTTTGACTTGCTACTTGGCCAATACTTTCACCATTTACAACTATCTTACAATTATTCATACGTGATATACGTTCAGCTATACGATACATCATTCGTCTCATTATAGTTATTAAGTATTCATGAGGACAATTTTGATAAATAGCTGTTTGAATATCAGTAAATTTAATAACATGTAATTTTATATCATTATTATATAAAGCAAGTTTACGTGCAAGTTCAATAACCTTATTTTTGGCTTCAAGACTTGTATGAGGAGGACTTTCATAATAGATACATTCTAGTTTAACTCCTCTTTTGATAGCAAGATATCCAGCTACTGGTGAATCTATCCCACCGCTTAGCATAAGAAGTCCCTTACCAGCAACACCTACTGGATAACCACCAATGCCTCTTTCACTATTAAAATAAATGTATACAGCATCCATTCTTATTTCAACATTAACAGATAACTCTGGATTATGTACATCAACATTAATTTTTTCAATATTCTTTAAAATAGTTCCACCTATTTTACGACTGAAGTCCATACTATTTATAGGAAATTTTTTATCACTTCTTTTTGTAATAACTTTAAATGTCTTAAATTCCTTATCTTTTATTAATTTTAAAACAGAATTAGCAATTTCATCAGGATCTTTTGTAGTTAATTTATATGCAATATCAAATTCATGAATACCAAAGATATTTTTTAATAAAGCTGTTACTTCATCGAAATTATTGCGATTTAAAGTAATAAACATTCTTCCTTTGTCAAATTTTATATTAACATCCATATCTTTTAAAGCAAATGATACATTGTCTTTTAATTGTTTTAAAAATAAGTTAATATTGGCTTTTTTTGTTGATAATTCACCATATTTTATCATTATTAGTTTTTCCATTTTTTCACCCCAAATAACAGAATAATTTTATCAGATAGAAAGAAAGAAGTCTATTAATTTTTAATTTATTTTTAATATCTTCTTTTAGATAAAATTTTAGTGTCTTTTCTGAATTCTCTTTTCGCTTTTTCAACGTCTATTTTATCTTGTAGATTTAAGTGATATATGGCATTTTCGAAGTCTGTAGCTAAACTCTCTCCGCGAATTCCCATTTCTCGTGGTTGGTCAAAGAAAATATCATTCTTACCTAGTTTTAATGTTTCTCTTGTGAATTCTTCACTACAAGTGGAACCATAACCATTACTCCATGATTTACGAACACACATAGTTTCTAATATTCTAAATAGAATTCTTCTTAGGAATTCAACATGACATAATGTTTTATATAAAGCACTCATATTCAGTCTTCCACCATGTTGTTTTATTTGAACAACAATATACACTAATTCGCCATCTTTTTCACATAGTTCAAAAGTATTTAAATTAACACTATATCCAGCCTGTTCTAAGGCTTTTATAATATTAGTTATTATTATTGCACGATGTAATACTTGTGTCTTCGTTGTTCCCCAATAGTAAGATAAAGATACATGTAGGGAAACAAATTTTGGTTTAGTAATCTTCTCTTCTGTTTCATAACATAAAGGACTACCTGCACAATAAGCCGGTATATTAAGGTGACCTCCAGCTACAGTTCTAACCAATTTATATTTGTGTACTTTTCCTTTAGTCGCTCTTTTTAAGTCACTTTGTAGTTTTAAAAATTCTTCGTATCCAGGATCGATATCTCCAACTAAGTCTTCTACAGCTTCTGGGTAAGGCTTTCCTGCAAAATCAGAATCATTTGTAACACTAGCTAAACGATCAAAAATATCATCGTTTGTTTTTGGATTACTTTTTAAATATTCATATAGTGTAAAAAGGTTGTTAAAACGGGCACGATATAATTTATATGTACAACCATCTACTCTGATGCTTTCTGGTTCAAATAAGTTATTTGGAAAATTTTTGTAGTTATCTTGAACTGACATCTCATCACCTTTTTTCTATTTATTATCTTCTTTCACTTTTCTTCTTAGAGCATTGTAAAATTAATTTTTTAGCAATTTCTTTTTCTGGAACTTCACTTAAATCACTGAAGTCTCTTTCTCTTATTTCACTTCTTATATCATATATACTTTTGAATTTACTCATGATAAATTTCAAATAATCATCACTTTTAGTTTGGATGAATTTTTCTGCTAATACTTGATCAATATTTTTACTATTATGTTTTATGTATTTAACAATAGCTGAGGCATCTCTAGTTGTTACAATACCAATTGGTGTATCAAGGCCTTCTTTTTCGGCATAATCATCACATACACGTCTGAAGTTTACAAATATGTTGTACCAATTTTCGTACTCACCAAATATTCTTCCTTCGACACGATTATCATACCAGAATCTTTTTGGTGTCATTCTTTGTTGAACAGATTCGTCTATTTTACCACGAGATGAGAAGGCTTGATTTTCTCCTTCACCAGATGTATTACCAGCACTTATCATACGGAAGTTTGGATTAATTGGAACCGTCATATCTTCGGCAAATGTAACATATCTTGGTCTTTCTGGTTTTTCAAGCACATCTAATAAACCTGAATATAATTCATTTAATACTACTTGAGTATCAGGATTACCATTATCGAATTCATCTAATGATAAAAGTTTACCATAAACTAAGGCAACGAAAGCTTGCGTAGCTCTAAATCTTCCTTGTGGATCATTGTAAGCCATCAAACTATATTTGTCAGTAATCTTACCATTATCGATTAGTTCAATACCTACTAAGCTAGCTGCTTGTTTCATTGTATAAGATTTACCACATCCACTTGGTCCCCATAAATAGCACCAGTCACCTTCTAGGATACAACGAATTATTTCTTCAGTCATATCATGGAATATTTCTCCATTTGCTTCTCTTCTTTTTTTCTCCTCTAAAATGCGGTTCATTCTTGTGTCAAATGGAATTCTTTCATCAAAAGCTGGGATTATAATAGATTTAGCTCCTCCTTCAGGAATAATAACACTTGGATTAGCAGGGCTCACTACTCTATCATATCCAGGAATAATGATACTTGGTGAAGTACTTTCAGCAATAATAGCAGAAGTTGTAGCTCCAGTTTGTAGAGAATTGAACTTAAGTAAAGCTTCTCTTATAGAATCATCCGCTTGAGCACTTGCAAGTAATTCTTGTAGTTGTGGTTCATTTTCAACATAACTTTTTAATTTACCAACACTTTCCTCTGTAGCAGTTTGGATTCTTAATAACTCAGAAGTTGTAGCACTTGATAATCCTTGAGCAGCTAATTTAATTTCTCTTATTTTCTTTTGAGCGTCAGCTAATACTTGATTAAATACTTGATCGCTATTTATTTTCATTGCTTCTTCTAAAGTTAACAAATAGGCATCTAGTTCTTCCATTATTTCTGTTTTAAGAGTTGTAATAAGTGTATTTATCTCTTGGATAGCATTGTCACTATGGTCTTTAAGTTCTTTTTTTCCTTGATTTAAAGTAGTTGTTATTTCTTTTTTGCCAGATGTAGTTAATGCTTTAACACGTTCTTGATATGTTGTTACACTTTTTTTCATTACCTCTAATTTTGTTATTAATCCTTGAGCTTTTTCTGCTTCTGCTGAAATGGTAGCTAGAGTTTTTTCATCTATTGGATATACTCCACATCTTTTCTTAGCTTCTATAAGCATTTTTTCACTATATTCAGTCATACTGCCTAATTCAAATCTTATGCCATTGATAAAGCTTAATAATTCATTCTTAAATATTTGAGGATTTGTACAATATGGACTTACCATTACTCCATAATTAAAAATATATCTACTTTTCTCTAATAGTTCAGCATTTTCACTTATCATATTCATTATATAAAGATAATCATATCTAGTTTGGAATAAGGCGTAGAAACTGCTATCAAATAGATTATTAGCAATTAATCCATTTGAACCGCAAAAATTATTTAAGAACATTTCCATAAGACCTTGATAATCTTGTGTATGTACGCCTTCTGGAATTAGAAGCCTAATCATTTTTATATAATTTTCAAAAGCTTCTTCTGCATCAAAGTCGTAGTTTTCATTTAATAATGTTACTATTGCTCTACTTAGGAATTCAAAAGTAAAAAAGTCGTTATTGGCTTCACCATTATTAACTCTATCTACATAATTGATTAAAAAAGTACGATCAGTATCCTTTAAATTAGAATATCTAATTGCTTTCATTAATTTTTTATAATTTTTTTCTTCTTCTGTATCGTTATTAAATAAACCCATGTTACTCACCCTTTATTAAATTTAATATTTTGTATTTATTAACTAAATCACTATTAGTTATAATGTGTTTTTTACCTAGACTTACTAGTCTCTCTTTTTTTATTCCTTTTAAACCTTCAGTACTTTTGCAAGCATGGTAATAATGTTTACCATTTAAGACACCATTATAGAACCCATTACTTACTGTGTCTGTATCAAAAGACGTCTCTAAAACATAAACTTTGCTTTCATTATCAATACATACACCTAGTAGATTTTTTCTTACTTCGTCTAGAATTACATCATTCGCACTGGATGCTTCAGTTCTACTACGTTTATATCTTTTTGAATAATATTCTTTTTTGACAAAACCATTCTCAAATATGCCGATATACATATTACATATTTCAATAATTTTTTCTACAATACTAATATCTATAATATTTGTATTAATACCATATAGTGCTCCCCATGGCAATCTAAACCAAGTCAGACTAGTAGGTTCATCAATATCTGCTAAGTTTTGCAGTTCGTTTTCATCTACTTTAGCTAAATCTTCATTTTTATAGCTTATTGTTAGGCCATTTTTTGTAACGTCGTGTATTTCTTTTACAACTCCATTAGTTATGACATATCTAGATTCTGAAATTAGTCCATACTCTTCTAAATCTATGTTGACTTGTATGCTGTCTTTTAAAAATTGAACTTTTACTGTTATTGGTTTAAAGTTAATTATTCCACCTACATAAAATATAAAACTATTATTATCGGTCTTATCAAAACTAAAAGGGAATGTACGATCTACTCCATCAATAGTTCCTGTTATGGCATAATTTGTTCTGTAACCAGTTATTTCTTCATTATCAAATACTATCACTTTGTTCGTAAAGCTAAATAGTCTCATTATGTGATATTTAACAATATCAATAAGTGATTTAACTTCATCTATTTGGAAAGTAAGACTTGTATCAAAAGAATCTTTATTTTGGTAAAAACTATATACTTCATTAATACTCTCAAGTTTTCCACTATCTAAAATCCTTTTTGTTTTTTCATCAATATCTATTCCTTTATTAGTTCTAAATGGATTTGATAAAGCGTCTTCTAAGATATTATCTTTTTCGTCACTATAAACTTGGAAAACTTTTTTTACATAAGTATCGAAGTGTTTATCTTTAGCACATAAGTTAAGTGATTTACCACCATCATATGTTATCAATATTGCAGGAACAATCATGTCTTGTCCACTGCTCATTGATACCATTTCCCATATTTTAATCGTTTCTAAATTTCTAATGTTATAGATATCAACCAAATCTGGTTCCATTCCGTAAAATTGCATAATTATGCACCCCATTTGTAATTATTTACTATACATTATTTAGAGGAAATAGTCAATTTGTCTTTATGATAATTTCCTTCAAAAAAAGACAAATAAGTTTGATATTAAACTTATTTGTCTAAATAATATTTTGTGTTTTTTTTAACTTAAATAAGTAATGTGGAATATATAACGAATTTAGTAGTAAAGTATTTGTAGTTTGATAGTTTTATTTCGTGTTTATATATTCCACGTTTACTTAAATTGATTAAATAACTTTTCTTTTTTTATTAACAGATAGATAAAATAGTATCAGTACAAATACAATAGTTAAACTTATTAGAAGTATCTTGATGTACTCACTTTGACTATCTCCTGTATCAGGATTTATTGGTATAACTAAATCGTTATATTCTGCAACAAATTCCCAATCTACATAAGAATACTCATCATTCTCTGTTACATCGTATTCTTCTATTAACTTTGTATTTACGACTATCTCGCCATTCATTTTTGATTTGTATTCACCTATATAAATCGTGTTTGTTAAATCTAAATTATCATGGCTGTAATCTAATCCATCCGCAAATCCGCTATATAGAAGTTCACCATGAGCTGTTATTTCCATCTTTATATTCTTTAGTAAATATGCAGCAAGTTCACTTTGTTCTCTATTCTTAACTCTCATGTATAATTTGTAATCGTAGTTGCTATCATTTTCAATAGTTAATCGATCTTCATACGATGAACCAGGTACCATATCTACATGTTTCATAAAGTATTCATCGTCATACTTAGAACTATCATAGTATAATCTATCTCCACTACCTGTGAAGTATAGTTTATTTTCTCTAGCGTTTACTAGAGTAAAACTAAATAGCATAAGTACTAGTAATAAAGACTTTAATATTTTTTTCATAGTAAACCTCCTTTATTAGAATTTTTTTATTTTATTAAGCAGCTGGAGCTATTTCTACTTCAGTTTCCCAAGCTTCTGCATATTTGTCATATTGAACAGTTTCTACTTTAATTGTTAAAGTATATGTTGCTCCTG
>OOIH01000208.1_pt1 | contig 100251 bp, 111 predicted proteins | sample 1691801 | NCBI WGS metagenome assembly OOIH01 (sample SAMEA1061690, study PRJEB22710) | metagenome
AATTCTGAGTGAATATGAGATACGTCATAATCGCCCAGAATTGTTCTATAATGTAGATAACTACTTATTCTGCTGTTCTGGTTTGTTACAGTAAACCCTGGTTGTGGTATAATGAAGACATATCAATGACGACTAGAAAATACTGGTCGTTTTTTTGTTGACTAGACTTTTTAGTCGTCTTTGGTGCCGACAAACATTTCAACAAGGTTATCAAGATGATTAGAAATCCCACAATTCAAGAGTTTGAAGCAGCAGTGACAATTAGAATGCTGACCCATAAGCGCGCTAATAAAGTTAGTTATTCGCATAGCGAAGCATCTACTTTAGCGACCATCGGGGCTAACAGCTATTTGCAGGACATTGAAGCCAACGATAAGCTCTGGTGCATGGCGCGTGGTAGGCGCACGTATATATTCCATGTCCCATCAAGGCGGATAGCTGGAGAACTTGGTCTAGTATTTGACCGAGCTGCGGATGGGCAATGCAAGAATCTTCAAATCGTGGTGCTAGACCGTAAGGGTTTAACAAAGTGCAAGACAATCAATGATTTAGTGACCGATTTAGAACAACGACAAAAGTTTTATCGCAACAAAAGAAAGGAACGTAGATGAAAACTATCAAAGTTAATTTGGATTCAAACGGCAATGCCCATATCAATTTATATGGCGAACATATCACGCTTAGCAGAGACGAGTTCGATGAGTCTGGCAAAGCAAAATTTACAAAGTTCGGCGAAGAATATCTTGCGGAGATCAATCGGTCCATAAGGAAAAGCAATAGCAGTTCCACTAAAGTGAAGACTGTTTTAGAAAAAGAACAGAGTAAAAAATAGATGACGGCAAAGGTGCAACAGACGAAACGTACGAAGAAGGACACTGCCAAGAAGGCTATGTCTAAAGCATCTGTTGCAAAAAAGCGAAAGCGTAAAGTCGCGAAGAAACCACCATATCGCCCACTTAAATTTCAGAGTGTCGAAGAGCTACAAGATAAAGTTGAAGCCTATTTTGCATCATGCAATGACTATGTACGTGGTGCCAAAGGAAATCGTATAAAAGATGCCGTATCTGGAGAATATCTGATGTACCAAGTAAAGGTTCCTACGATTACTGGATTAGCCGTATTCCTCGATACCTCGCGCGAAACATTGCTTGATTATGAGAACGAGCTACACAAGAACAAAGATATGCCCGAAGAAATTCAGCATGGCTTTTCTGACACTATAAAAAAGGCGAAATTGCGAATTTATGACGCGACTGAACAGCAACTATATCGTGGCAAGCCAACCGGAGCCATATTTTCACTTAAAAACAACTATGGGTGGGAGGACAAAACCAAGGTCGAGACCAAAGATGTTGGTTATCATAACCCATTCGAGAATTTAAGTGAGGAGGAATTGCGTCACCTTGCTGGAGAAACAATGTCATGAAAGACTCTTTTGATGTTGAACTTGCTCGTTTTGGCGCACGTTTAGAGCTTGCACGCCGTCATCTCTATGACTACTGTTTACTGCAATACCCAGGCTTTTATAAGCCAAAGCGCACCTTTTTGAAGGATATTTGTAACCAAATCGAGGGTTTTGTGAAGCATAGCCCAAAACGCTTTCTAATCCTTAATGCTCCACCTCGTCATGGCAAATCGTTGACAGCCCAATCAGCAACTGCATGGCTCTTAGGCGATAACCCAGCAAATCGCGTCATGACGGCGTCCTACAACGAACGCCTAGCTAGCACTTTCTCCAAGAACGTGCGCAACATTATTCAGACAAAGAAAGTTGGAGAACGCGTTGTCTACTCAGATATTTTTCCGGGAGTTAGCGTACAATACGGCGACGCAAGTGCGCAGATGTGGACGTTGGAGGGGCAAAACCAAACATCATACCTTGCGACTTCTCCGAATGGTACGGCGACCGGTTTTGGCTGTAACTTCTTAATTTGTGACGACCTTATTAAGAACGCGGTTGAGGCGTATAACGAAAATGTTCTAAACGATATCTGGTCATGGTTTACAGATACAATGCTTTCGCGCTTAGAGGGGCAGAAGAAAGTTATTGTCATCATGACGCGCTGGGCAAAAGGTGATCTTGCTGGGCGCATTTTGGAGGCATTTCCAGACGAAGTTGAGCTTATCACTTATCAAGCGTGCAACGATCAAGGCATAATGCTCTGTGACGATATTTTGAACACTAAAGATTATAACTTCCTCAAGCGTGAAATGAGTCTTGATATTTTCGAGGCAAACTATAATCAGAAGCCCATCGATGTTAAAGGTAGGCTTTATTCCACATTCAAGGAATGGGAGAAAAAGCCGGAAGGTGAAGTTAAGAACTATACCGATACTGCTGATACTGGATCAGACTTCCTCTGCTCAATTAGCTATACGGTATTTGAAAACGAAGCCTACATTACAGATCTTGTCTTTACTGATGAGCCAATGGAAATCACCGAGGAAGCTACTGCCGATTTATTCTATCGTAGCGAAGTTAATCGTGCCAACGTAGAGAGCAACAACGGCGGTCGCGGCTTTGCTAGGAATGTTGAGCGTATCTTGCGAGAAAAACATGGTAGTAATCGGACAATTATAACTCCAGTACCTCAAACAAAGAATAAAGAGAGCCGTATTTTGGCAAGTTCAGCGTGGGTACAAAATCACGTCTATATGCCGTCAAACTGGAAAACGAGATGGCCGGAGTTCTACAAACAAGTTATGGAGTATCAGCGAAAAGGTAAAAATGCTCACGATGACACAGTAGATGTATTGGCAGCGATTTTTGAGGAGATTACCGGCAAGCGTAAGCCACAGATTATCAATAACATCGACAACCCTACGAAGCGTAGGCACAGAAGGACTTTTGAAAGATAGGAGGAATTATCATGATTAGTAAAGTCTATACATTGCCAGCAGGCACCGAACCGACAGCAGACATCGTGAGTGGGCTTATTACTGGAAGCCAACGCAAGGAATGTCTTGAGCTTTATGAGCGTCTGTATGCCTATTATATGAATGAGGCTGTCGCAAGTCGTGAAGCCCCACATCAACTACTTGCAATTACGAACCACGCACGGTACATCGTTAAGACTAACGTTGGATACCTACTTGGTAATCCAGCAACCTATTTGGCCGCCGAAAAGGTCGATATTGAGCCACTACTAGACATTTATCGTAAACAAACTATCAGTAATCTTGACGTAGAGAACGCTACCGATACATCTATCTTTGGTCACGCTTTTGAACGTATTTACATCAATAAAGACGCAGAAACTCGCTCTACGCGCATTGACCCACGCAATATTATTCTCGTCTACGACGATACCGTCCAGCATGAAAAAATGTTTGCTATTATTTACCAGCCTTCTGTTAATGAAAAGGGCGAAATCGTCCGAGATGTCTATGATATGACCATCTTGACCCCAACGATAGCGATGGAACGCAAGCTAAAAGACGGCATTCTAAGTGGCGATGAGGAAGTGTCTCATAGTTTTGGCGAAGTGCCAGTCGTTGAATACCTAAACAGTAGCGACCGCGTGGGCGACTTCGAGCCAGTTATTAGTCTGCTAGATGCGTATAATATCTTGCAGTCTGATCGCGTAATCGATCGAGAAAGGTTAGTCGACGCTATTTTGGCTTTTTACGGCATGGATTTGGGCAAGGAGGATCAGGAAGATTTGAAAGAATCTCGGACTATAGCTGGTATTCCGTCTGATGCTAAGATTGAATATATTGTAAAGAACATCAATGAGGCAGATGCTGACGTTTTGCGTTCGGCGATCCTCGCTGATATTCATAAAATTTCTATGACGCCAGACATGAGCGATCAAAACTTTGCGGGAAATTCATCTGGGGTAGCTCTACAGTACAAGCTACTCGCCTTTGAGCAACATGTTAAAGATAAAGAACGATATTTCGAGAATGCACTCATTGACCGATTCAGATTATATAATGGCGTATTAGCCAGCATTAAAAAGATGAGCACTATCGAACCTAGCGAAATAGATATAGTATTCCGCAGGGCGTTACCACAAAACGATCTTGAGGTGTCTCAGATGATAAATAACCTAATGGATATCGTTGATCGCGAGACGCTAGTATCGCGGCTATCGTTTGTTCAAGACGCCAAGGAGACAGTCAAGCTTGCGCAAGAGGAACAAGAAAAAGCCCTGAGACTTGGTAACTATGGGGTTAATAAGACGGATGAGCCTGATGATCAAACTGATTCCGATGACCCACTAGACGAGGAGTAGCCGTATGAAATCACGCTCTGATAACTACTGGGCGACGCGTTCACTTGAACGGCTTAGTGAGGCAGAAAAGACTTCTATAACCTATCTCAAGCAAGTCCAAAAAGAGTATCGTGCGACAGCTCGGGCTATTGTTGAACAGGTGCGTAAACTCTATGCCACATACTATAGTAAGAATGGTTTTGATATTGATGCGCTTAATAAAGTTGCCCCTCAGGGTGACGTAAAACGCTTTCTAGCGAGCATGGAGGCTCAAGGTCTGCCAACCGATCTACCTAACAATTATCGAGGCAGAATGAGCCGTTTGGAACTTCTAAACGGCCAAATGCTAGGCAAAGTGAAGCAAATGGCAACCAAAGAGAGGGTTGCGACAACCGATTTGTACGACAAAGTATTTCGAAACACATATTATCGAACTGGATATGATGTATCTAAAGGTCTTGGCGAAACTCTTGCTTTCGGTAGCTTGGACGACAAGACTATTGATAAAGTGCTTGAATCTAAGTTCTATGGTAAAAACTATTCAGAGCGTATTTGGGGTAATTCTAATAAATTAGCTGATCAGTTACAAAGTATCATTTCTCACGCAATCGCAACTGGACAATCGTCAGAGAAGACTGTTCGATTAGTCCGAGAACGTTTTAATGTTAGTCAATCCAACGCGGCACGTTTAGTGCGCACAGAGACATGTTATTTCGAGAATCAAGCAGAGATTGAAGCATATAAAGAGATGGGTATATCAGAGTACGTAATATTAGCTACGCTTGATAGCCGTACATCTAAGATCTGTCGCGAGATGGACGGCAAACGTTTTAAGATTAAGAATGCTGTGGCAGGCGAGACGCTACCTCCACTCCATCCGTATTGCCGCACAGCGATACGCCCGTATATTGGAATAGAGTTTGAACCTAAAACGCGAATTATGCGTGATCCAGAGACGGGTAAGAACAAGACTATTGAACAGATGACTTACCATGAATGGCGAGCGCAATATATGCCAAACGAACCTAAGGTCAACCAAAAAGGACTAAAAGTGGGGGTTATAGGGGGATTATTGAACCAAAGATGGAACAAGTGGCAAGTAGGAGATGACCTTTTTGTCGGAGTGAATAGACCATTGATAGAAAAGTCAATTAAACAGGCAAGCAGGATACTTGAGGAGTACCCTATAGTGAGCGAATCGATTCGTGAGAATGGTGGCATAACGTTTGAACTGGTCGATGCTGCAACGTATAAGGCAGCAACTTCAACAGATAATTCACGCATACTATTTTCAAGGAAGGCTTTTGCTAATCGCGAGAAATACTTAGCAGTTTTAGAAAAAGAAATGAAAGTTGGCTTTAAGATGCGTGTTCCGAAAATGTACCACGACATTTATACCATCACGCATGAGATGGGGCATGTGGTCGAGAATTACCTTGTCGATGGAAAGAAAATCACCAGAGCGGAGTATAATAAACGCGCTACGGCGATTAAAAATGATATCATAAAGATAGCGCAACAAATGAGCGATAAAACGCGAAGCGAGGTACTAGCAGAAATGTCAGGCTATGGGCGCAAAAAGCCGCAAGAATTCTTTGCCGAAGCTTTTGTGGCACATAAACTAGGTAGTCCCAATATATGGGGAAAAGCTATGAGAGAATATCTAAGGGAGAGGGGGCTGAAATAATGTTTTCTGATATATTAATGCCATTATTTATGAAGAATAGTGAATGGTATTATTTTGATGATGAAGCTGGCATTACTTGTCTAACCGAAGCTGGAAAGAAAATCCCGGAAGTCGTTGCTAGCTATAACGAATATTATAGCGACGAAGATGACAACCTACTCTATTAGTAGTTCTATAGTGCATGAAGTTATTGCTAAAAATAATCCTTATGATATAATCAATTTAAGATCAATGACGACCTGTTAGGTTGATTATTGAATTTCTTTAGCGACCTTCGGGTCGCTTTTTCGTTGGTTTGTAATTTAAGCCGAGAGGCGTAAAAGGAAGGATAAGAAAATGGATGGAGACGATCCAAATTCTACCAACAATAACCCAGCAAACCAACCTGACGGAAGTGCTGATAAGGGTGATAGTCAGGGTAGTAAAACTTTTTCGCAAGATGAGGTAAACGAAATTGTACGCAAGCGTATTAATGAAGCCAATGCCAAATCTGAAGAGAAGCTTAACAAAGCAGTAGCAGATGCTATCGCCGAACAAGAGCGTAAAGCTAAACTGACCGACGAACAGCGCGCGTCTGAAGCTCAAAAGGCTAAAGAGGCAGAAATCGCTAAACGCGAGCAAGAGGTTACTTTACGTGAGCGTCGGGCTGAAGCATCGCTCATCTTAGCAGAGAAGAATGTTCCTGCTGAGTTTGTTGAATATATTGTCAATACCGACGCGGACAAAATGTCTGAGAATATTGACAAGCTTGCAAAGGTCTGGGAGGAAGCTGTCAAACACGCTGTTGAAGAACAATTAAAGCTCAACGGCTCAAACCCTAAAGACCGCTCATCCGGTAATAATTCCGGCAAAGTCGCTACGCCAAGTGGTGTTTACTCCAAAAATGGCACTAGCGCATTTTAATCCGAAAGGACTACAAAATGGCACGACAAGATACGTTGTCCATCCTCGACACTAAAGAGGCAAAAGATAAGCTGGCTGAAGCTGGTGGTAAACTTATCGAAAACATCCAAAAGAATGCTCTCTCGTCAATTCTTAAGAATACTGAATATTCTGGTGATCCTACCTCTGGCTCAGTAGAAATTAACCGCTTCCAGAACGCAACGAGCAACGACTATGGCACTGCCCGCGGCAACTCTAAAGGTGACAAGATCAAGAACGGAAAAGTCACCATTAATATTGATCAAGACAAAGAGATTATTGAGGAAGTTGCCAATAAAGATGTGCGTATGTTCGGCATATCTGATATCATTGATCGTCGGACAAAAAACCACGCTAGCCGAGCCATTGCTGAACTTGATCGTGCGTTCTTTGAGACTGCCGAGGGAGCAGCTACGGCTGTTACTACGAGCGAAACTGACATTGTTGAGGTTGTAGAAGCACTAATTCAGAAGGCAGAGACCGTCAAAAATGAGTACGTGGACGGAGTTGACCGTAGTATGCTCGTCATTACTGCCACTCCAAGTGCATACGGCAAGTTGCGTAAATACATCGACCAAGTTGATGGTGGCGCTGGTAATGAAAGTATTGGTATGTTCCACGGTGTAGAAATCCATAGCAACGTACGCCAGACAGCCGATCTGCTTATTCAAGCTAGGGGTTCTGTTGCGCAACCAGTGGCAATCGATGAGTATGACGCCGATCGTATCCCTCAATCAAATGATATTTCGATTGACCTATTCTACAGCTACGGTACCAAAGCTATTACTCCAGACTTGATCTTTAAGATCGAAAATGCTGGTGCCAGCGAAATTGTAGCTTAACTAACAAGAAAGGACTCAACTTATGAAATATAAACTGAAGGTAGAACGCGAGTTTCGCGATAAGAACACCAACAAAGTTCATAAGGTTGGCAAGACTCTTACCGTAGATGAAGTTAGAGCTAAAGAGCTTCTAGTCCATCCACAAGGAATTGTCAGCATTCTAGAAATGCTAAACACTAAGCCCAATGATAAGCCAAAAACGTCAGATGAAACTGACAATGATGGTAATGACGAAGGCAAAAATGAGCCAGAAAAAGATGGTGACGGCGAGAATGAGGGGAACAAGGGCTCAGAGTAGTTGAAGGGTAAATATGCTGAATTACGACGATTTCATAGAAGCTATGGCTGAAAAAGTTGGCATTATCAATCAAGATAGCACCAATGATGCCGACCTCCTCAAGTATGTTTGCGAGGAGGTGGCAGATCGTCTTTCAATCTATCTAAACCTACGCCCGAACGAAGAAGACATATTTGAGTTTGATAAGAGGCTAGTCAGGATTGGAGCACGGATCGTCAGTGGTATATTTACCCAAACTAAGACCAATATCTCTGGTACTGATGTGGACACTACTATCAAAAGTATCAGCGACAACGGTCAGTCTATCTCATATGGTGATAGTGCGAGAAACTATCTAGCCACCGCCAGTGATGGTGAGCTATTTAACGGCTGCGTTGAACTACTAAAACCATATCGGAGGGCTCATGTTGTTTCCTAGCTCAGCTAAACAGACAATTTCTAAGGCATTTTACGACAAGGAAGTTACCGTATTGGAGAAGCAGGAAGCATATGACGCTGAAGGCGGTCTAGTTAAAACTGGAACCGCTATAAAGAGCACTTTTACAGGAAATGTGAGGTTCGTTTCTTATGACGAAAGTCAGCAGGAAAAAGGGATCGTGAAAGATATTGATATAGTCATTACATGTCCTACGGACATTGTCGTAGAGGTTGGAGACTTGCTGCAGTATCAAGGCTCCAAATATGTTGTAAGTAGTCGAGTTATAACTGATTCGCATATGAGGCTAGAAGGTAAAATATGGCAAATGTAACGATTACTATTTCCGGCATCAAGAACTTGCAACGCAAACTTGGAAATATGAAGAGCCAAAAAGCAACACGTTTTGCAGTTTCTCAGGCAACTGCCCTAGTAGAGGGGGCTGCGAGGGCTGGGTGTTCTGTTAAAACGGGCGGGTTGCGCAACTCTATTCATATGCGTATTGAAGAGAGTGAACGCAGAGTTGTAGGTATAGTTTATACCTCGATGGAGCATGCGCCGTTTGTTGAATTTGGCACTGGGGTTCGCGGTGATGGTAGTTATCCATATGAGAAGCAGGCAAATTTAACTCTGTTCTATGATCCAGAATGGCCAGGACAAGTTGCTCAACCATTCTTGGTGCCGGCATTACTTTCAAACAGAAACCGTATCAATAAGTTAATTGCTGCAGCCACGATTAGTGGCGTAACGGGAGGTAAATAGGATGTTTACGCCAAAAGTTCAGCTTCAAAAAACGCTTTCCAGTCTTGGTTATTACTGCCATCAAGGAGCGCAGGCTTCCTTCTCTGGCAACGAAATTCCCGCGATCACATTTCGAGTTGATAACAACAGCGTTAATCTTGACCTCAGCAACGAGATTGCTAGCCAAGATATTAACGTCGTAGTTGATATATGGGCAGATGATAGCATAACGGCTTCGCAAGTTCTATCTGAAGTAGAGGAAGTGATGAGGTTAGACGGCTATCAGATGACCTATTCGGCAGATGTGTCACAGCCAAAAGGCTGCCTGTTTCACATTAACTGTCGTTTTATTACCGTTCATGTTGAATGAACGCACTGCTAATTTCTAAAAGGAGAAAATATGGCAGGTTCAAAAACTATGGGTACAACCCTTACTATCACCAAGACTGGTGACGAAACTGAGGATCTCGTAATTAAAAGCCTCACATCTATTGGTGAGCTTTCTGGCGAGCGCGAAGAAATTGACGTTACTACGCTCGATAGTCCTAACGGTGCTAAAGAGTATATCTCTGGTGCGGTCGACTGGGGATCTCAGGAAATTGCTGGCAATGTAACTGATGCTACACAGTTAGCTAAACTTCGCGCGATTTTTGACTCTCAGGCTGTTCGTCAGTGGACCATCAAAACTCCAGCAGGCAATATTGCACGCTATAACGCCTTTATTGGTTCGTTCAAATATGGTGAAAAAACAACCGATGGGCTTGATACGTTCGGCATGACCTTGCGTGTTTCTGGTAGTGTCGAATTTAACCCAGAGAATGAGCCAGCAGCCTAGAAAGCGGCGCCAGTGGTCGCCTCGTAACCACTACTAAGCAAAACTTAATTAAGGAATTATTTATGAAACTCGACTATAAAGCCTCGAACATTGCCAAAACAGAGCGCACATATGGAATAAACTTTAATAAAGTGCTTACGACACTCGATGACCCATCCATGAGCGACTTGCTATTCTTGTTTGAGGCAGGTGGCGGAAATGAATCAGACTTTGATGCAGCCTTTGCGAAAGGTTATGATAATGCTCTAACGATTATCCTAGAGGGGATTATCTCCGCTGGTTTTTTAGGGAAAGAGATTACTCAAGAGGCGAAGCTAGCGTTGGCAGACTTGAAGAAAGAAATGAAGAAAAACACGGAAAATGTCAGAAAACTTTTACAGAATTCTGGCGAAGTAACCAAAAATTAGCATTTCGGATAGGGTTACACTTATCCGAATTTTGGGAATTAACTATTGGCGACTTCTATGATTGCATTGACGGTTACTCTGAGCGCATGCGGGACGAGATGAACTTGCAGGATAGACTTAATCACGTTCTGAGAACTTACATCGCAGTTGGAGTCAACGATCCACAAAAATACCCAGAAAAGCCAATTTTGAGCACGGACATCAGTAATAAGAGTTCCGGTTTTACATCAGATGAAAGCTTAGATGCCTACATCTGCAGCCTTGCTAACAATGTGAAAGGTTGATAATGGCAACAATTGACGAGTTAAGCGTAAGGATTAGTGCTGATTCTAGCAAGTTGACGTCTGAAGTCGGTAAGGCTGAACGAAAGATCTCTGATTTTAGCAAAAGTACAGAGAAAGCTACGAAAACTCTATCGACCGGCATGGTTGTAATAGGAACTGCTGTTGGGAATACTCTTGGTAATATAATTTCAAAAGCGTTCCAGTCCATTAACCAGCATATGGATGGCGCTGTCAGACGTTTAGACACGCTCAACAACTATACCCGAGTAATGTCGAATCTTGGCATTGCTGCTCAAGACTCTAATAAATCATTAAAAATCCTTGATGACGGTATCACTGGTTTGCCCACTAAGCTTGATGATGCTGCTTCGGCAACACAACGTCTAGTTGCCACAAATGGTAATATTGCCGCCTCAACAGATATGTATCTAGCGCTTAATAACGCTATTCTGGCTGGTGGCGCAGCTATTGAAACTCAAAATACCGCGCTTGAGCAGATGATGCAAGCCTACTCCAAAGGTAAGCCTGATGTCATGGAGTGGCGTGCATTTCTGACGGCAATGCCAGCTCAGCTCAAGCAGATCGCGACAGCTATGGGATATACGTCTACTGCTGTTGGCGGAGATTTATACAATGCACTTCAGTCTGGCGAGGTGAATATGAATGATTTCATGTTTACTATCATGAAGCTTAATAAAGAGGGCGTTGCTGGGTTTGCTAATTTCGCCACACAAGCTCGCAATGCTACTGGTGGTGTGGCGACTAGTATAACTAACCTTAAAACAGCTATAACGCGTGGCATAACGCAAGTTTTGGACGTACTAGGTCAATCCAATATCGCTGGATTCTTCAATGGCTTATCTAAGGCTATAGGAACAGCGTTCAGCTATGTTGCTGCTTTTGTAAAAATCGTTAAAGAGGCTGTAGCTTGGATTGGTGCATTATTCGGTGGGTCTGGGTCTACATCTGGACTAGTAAAAGAAACTGGTAGCGCTGCTACTAATGTTGATAATATTTCGTCTGGAGCAGCAGGCGTGGCTAGCGGTCTGAATGATGCTAGTAAGGCTGCGAAAAAGCTCAAAGGTCAGCTTGCTGGCTTTGATGAAATGAACGTCCTTAGTCAGCAGGATACCAGTGGTGGTGGCGGGTCTGGCAGTGGTGGTTCTGGAGCTGGCGGTAATGCGGCTATAGGTGATTATGCGTGGGATACATCTGCCATGGAGGTCGCTACCGACAAAATCGATGCACTGGTGGTGAAGATTAAGAAAGCCTTTAAGGATCTTTTTGGCGAATGGGATTTCAAAAAGATAGGTAAATCACTCAAGCAATTTTATGATGACGTGAAGAAGTTTTTCGGCAATGCTGGAAAAATTATTAAAGATGTGTGGCAGAAATACTTAAGACCATTTATACAATGGTCTGGGGAGAGTTTGCTGCCAGCAACTTTGAACGCTATTGGTGGTGGTATTAGGCTACTTGGTGAAATAATCGGAAACGTGTGGGATACGTTCCTGATGCCATTCATTGACGCTTTTCTTGTACCAATCGCCCAATTCACTGGCGGGGTCATTGTTAATGTTCTAAATGGAGTTGGTAATGCCTTGCGAGGTATCGCCAACAACAGTGCTGCAGTTGAAACTATATCTTTAATCGTCAAAGGCTTTATTACTTTGATTGGACTCAATCTCGTTGCCGGCTTCTTTACTGGTCTAATTAATGCTATCACTGGTGGCAGTATCGCGATGAGTGGATTTCTAGGAGTATTGTCTAAGACAACTGGTGGCTGGGATTTATTTAATAAAGCTGGTGCTACTGGGTCGGGCATTATAAACTCTCTCAAAGATGGCGTCGGCAGTGTTGTTGGTAAAATCTCTGCGCTTGGTGCTCCTCTTGCTAATGCAGCTAATGGTTTTACTGGAGCAGCTGCTGGGTCTCAAATGTTTATTTCTTCACTTGGCGCTGGCTTAATAATCATGGAAGCGGTAGTGGCTGTAGTGTTGGCAATCCAAACAGCTATGGAACTTATTAAGCTCAAGACCATGGAAGCGGACTTGGCGGAACGCCAATATATGGATACGACAAAGCTGATTTCTGAGGCTCAAGCGCATCATAACGAAACTATTGAGCGCCAAGTAGCGCTAAAAGAGCGATTGGATGAAATTACTAAAACCCTCAATGAAACCAATTTGTCTCTTTTGGAATCCCAAAATCGGGTCATCGAGCTAACCTCGATTGCTAATGAGATTTCGGAAAAATATGGAATGACGCTAGACCAAGCTCGTGTCTATGTCAATAACTTGGATATAGCCAGCGGAAATCTTACAGAGAAAGACCGCGAACTAGCTGAGGCGGTTCTAAAATTAGAGCAAGGTGAAACTAAACTTGATGAGGTAACAAGAAAAGTAAAAGATACCCAAGATGAGCTTATTGGAACTGGTGAGGCTTTAGATGAACAACGTCGCGGAGAAGTCGCCGAACTTAAGAAAGTCGAATTAGCGACATTACTTCAAGCTGGCAAATACGACGAACTGAAACAAAAAATGATTGAGCTCACACAACAGGGATATGAGTATACTAACGCTAATGGAGAACAGGTCAAGGTAATTGGAGAAGATGTAGAAAATCTCGTTAATTTCTTCGGTGACCAACTTGCTCGTGGTCAAGATGACAATGCCAAAGCATGGAGGGCAATGTGGCAAGATGCGGATAGAAATATCAACAATTTGAAAAACTCTACAGGCAGCCTCGCCAATACAATGAGATCCGAGGGGGTTAAGGCTGGCGAGAATGTAGGGGAAGGTATTGGGCAAGGCGTAAAGAGCAAGCAGGGTTGGCTGGGCTCTACTATTGGTAGCATTGGTAGTTCTATGCTTGGTGTCTTCAAGAAGCAATTTGATATTCATTCGCCATCAAAAGTCATGGCTCAAATGGGCTCGTATATCATGCAAGGTGTTGGCGTAGGACTTGAAAGCGAAGAAAACTCGCTTAATAAGATGATGTCGGGCATAGGTAGCTCTATACAAGATAGTTTCAGCGATGCCGTAACTAACATTCCTAATATAATCTCCAGTTTAAGTATTGATAGCCTTGGAACAAGTATAAACTTACCAGAGGTTAATAGCCGGATTCAACATCAGATTAAAGATGAGTTAAAAGTTCAAAAACAACCAATCGAGCTTTCTGCAACTTTGCAAATCGACGGCAAAGATATACCTGTCTCACTAAATTTTGCGCAAAACATGGCAGATTCAATCAACAGGGTCTCTCAACTGAAAAATCATAGCATTATAAAAGTCTAATCCTCTTCAACTGTATAAGTAAGCCTTTCCTCTTTCCCGTCAAGGTTGGTATAAGTTATCACAAACCCTCTACTACCATAGCGTGTATAGTTTAGGTTTGGGAGAGTTTCCTTTACGGACTCAATGTCTTCCGTAAGATTCTCTAGCTTCTCTGGGAAATAACCTTTATCAATATATTGAAGCTTGGCAGTGAGGTATAATTGCTGTGCTACTGATTCTTGATGGTTACGTTTTGACTGGTCTATAAGACCTTCGGTTGTCAAAGGTTCTTTCTCGGGTTGGCTCGAGGTATGGTTTATTAAAAAAATTGCGCTTACGGCTAATACGCCAACTGCTATTACACCTAGCAATATATAGGTGAGTTTCTTATTTTTATGCATTCTTATCCTTTTGTGGTAAGTTGTTATTTATCGTGTTACTAGTAGACCAAAAACGGCACTCACGTAGTTGTTCCAAAACTATTCTATAAACCAAAAACTTCAGTCTATAACTCGTGAATGCCGGTTATGGCAACCGAAGCTCGTGATTGATAAAATAATTTTGGAACACTCTTATTATATCACGTCGATATTAAGTCTGTAACATTGAGTGTAGCTCAGATGCCGTCACATAGTCACGGCGTGAAAAATTTAAGGTTCAAAAATGCCTGGACGGCAACTGGAACTGGCTCTGGCAACTGGCTCGCGCCCTCAGCATATGTATGGGGATCAAACACACAATTTAACGATATCCCTATCGTGGGTGAAACATACAATACGGGTAGTGGTAATGCGCACTCCAATATTCAGCCCTATACCACATGTTATTTCTGGCGTCGCACAGCTTAAACTGTCCTTCGCCACATATAGCAAGTTACATATGGCTGCAGATTGGAATGAGCTTGTCCTCCGCCCGTATCTCCGGTTCTGGTCGCAGCACCGGGGTAATTCCATCCAGTCGTATGCGTCATAGAGCCGCTTCCTCCTCCCCACTCAAATGGTATAGGTAGAGAATGATTGTGCTGGGGTACCTGCTCAATGGTCAATGTTACAGACTTATCACCACCAGTCTTATTTACGGCATTAAATTCAGCCTCTGAAGCGCTATACCCTACCGGCACTCTTCCAGCGCCCCATGTTACCCATGTACCATTGATTATGATATAATGTATTTATGGTTATCAGTTCAGTTTAGTAACCCTCTGAACACCAGATAACCTACCTTTTTCTTTTATGCGTTTATGCTATAATTAGGACATATCAATGACGGCAGTTTAATCTAGCCGTATTTTTATTGCGACCAGTTTTTACTGGTCGTTTTTATTTTACGAAAGGAGTTTCATTTATGACCTTCAAAAAGAAAACCACTCGCCAACTATCAATGGCAGTTGGTATTTTATCGTTTGCTGCATTCATTATCCAAGGACTTGGCAGTACTTGGGGCTTCGAGAGCGTTGCTGAACAACTAACTCAAACTGCCTTATTGTTCTCCGGCGGTATCAACATCTACTTCTTGGGTGTTACTGGACAAAAGAATAGTGCAGACAAGGAGAAAAACGATGATAAATAAGTTAAAGAAAAATCTCGGTAATAATATTGCCTTCCTTATTTTTCTAGCATTCGTAGGCGTATGTGGCGTATTTTTAGCTATTGGCACGCCGTCAGAAGATGGGAGCATTACACTTGATGGGAAGAACGCCAAAATTGATCAATCTACGCTTGATTTTATTGAAGACTCACAGGCTGCGCTTGCTCGCTTAATGAACCAAGATGCTCCGACCGATGAGCAGACTATTGCCGAGAATGACGAGGAAGCTACTGGACAAGGATTCTATGTCACGATTGACGACATTCTCTCACGTAGGCTAGCCCCGGGTGCCTCACCGTATCAATGCTCACGCTACACAGCATATCTTGCAACAGGCAAGAGCGTTTACTCAACAGCTCATCTCGACTACGGGCCAGTCAACGGTAAAGATATCGCTGCTTGGCTCGTGAAGAACTATGGGTTTAAGTATATCGATCAGCCAGTAAAGGGTGCGATTGGATCAGGAGGGTTTAATACTACCTATGGTCATACGGCACTCTATTTGTATTCCACCGGAGAAAATACAGCAATGGTTGAGGATGCGAACTATGCTCCGCTTACCGTTGCTACGCACAACATGAACATTGACGGTTGGGTATGGGTCGTGCCAGGTAATTATGAGCCAGAAACAGCCGTACAAGCTCCTACAACGCCTGATAGTACGCCTACAAATACTGCTACTGACTGTTCAAAGCTCAAAGTAGTTTCTGGTGACACTATGGGAAAGATTATGGCTCGTTGTGAAGGTAAGGCAGTTTATGGTGAGGCTATGGACGCTTATGCTCGTACATGGTTCTCTACTAAGATCAAACCCGGTCAATCTGTATATGATGGCTGGCATTCGTCAACTGGCGTGGGATTGTATGCTGGTGACATTATTGAACATAGGAAATAGTGCATGGATAAAGTCACGTTAGGACAGGTCTGGGAGATTATTGTCTGGGTAGCTGGCGCCATAGGTGTTTTAAGCGTAATCGTAGGTCTCGGCATTAAGGTTCATAAAATCTTCAAACGAAATCGACACAATGAAATCAGTGAAATCGTTAAAACTGCGATCTCTTCAGAAATGACGCCGATGACTTCAGAAATAAGCAACTTAAAAGACGCGGTCAAGGCGAATGAGCTTGGTTCGTGCAAAAACTTCCTAGTGCGTTTTCTGGCAGACGTTGAACAAGGGCAAGCTATTGATGAAATAGAATTGGAGCGCTTTTACGAAGTGTACGGTAGATATACTAGCCCAGAGCTTGGTGGCAACTCATATATTCATGAGAAAGTTGAGCGACTGAAAGCGCAGGGAAAACTCTGAGATGAAAATTGACGGCGACTTATTAAAAATCAACGGGCAAAAAGTTATTGGATTAAAAGCGTACCGAATTGGTTCTAACCTGCTATGGAAAGATGCCGAGCGTAATATGAATGGCGACGTACGTGCGTCCTATTTGGGCGAGTATCCTAAAATTGAGCTGGAGTTTATAGATGGATTGACTCAAACAGAAATTACACAGATATATAATCAGCTTGCGCAGCCATTTTTCGATGTCACCTACTACCATCTCGGAACTGGGCAAGAGATTACGGCGCAATATTATCGTAATGATTATAGCTTGGAGCTGCTTGATAAAAGACGAGGCTTATTCAAAGGCTTTTCTGTTAGCCTGATCCCAATATCGAGGAGAAGCTAGATGATTAACGCTAGTGAACGATTCAAGACAGCTATGCGCCGGCCCGTTAAGATGATTGGCATGTATCTAACTGAGGTGAATGGTGATCATCGAGTATTTCGGGCAAGCGATTCGTTAGTATCAGTGGAAATTGAGACAATTGGCAGCTTATTCTCTACTGCCGCCAAAGCAATTGTGATACGGTTAATCGGCACAGACGTAAACTTAGTTGACTCCGACATTAGACCCACCTTACAGGCGCAAATAAGCACCAATCCGAGCGAGTGGAACGAGATAGACTATGGTATTTTTAGAATTAACGAACAAGAAGTTGACCTAAAAACGGGCACAACAACCTGTAGAGGTTACGACATGATAGGCGCGGCAGCCGACTTACCATATGTAGTTAGCGACATTGAGTGGAAGTGCACTGTTGGGTCATTAGCTGAACAGGTAGCAAAACGAATTGGTGTTGAATTGGGAACCGATATGTCAACTCTGGCAAATTATGATTACCTTATCGAGGAGGATTTGTACGAAAAGATTTCTGAAACCAACTACCGCAATATTCTAGCGGAAATTGCTGGCGCAACAGGTACGACGTGTCGTATGCACGATGATAAGTTGGAGTTCATTAAGCCTCCAATTACTAAAGCTATCGATGTCCTCTCCTATGATAATTTATTGGACATCAAAAGATTGCCGCTTTATGGCCCAATAAATTCTGTTGTTCTCGCGCGCACGCCGCAAGAAGACAATATTGTCTTGTCGGATGATGAAAGTATAGCGAACAACGGACTCACGGAACTGAAGCTTGCCAACAATGAGATATTGGATGACGCCCGCGAACGCCTCGCTCCAGCGATTCTAGATACCGTTAAAAATTTTGCCTTTACTCCTATCGATGCAACCACCGAAGGGCACGGATGGTACGAATTTGGGGATCGTATCCTAGTTACTGATGGAGAAAATGATTGGGAATCCGTAATTACGGAAATAAAATTAGTTTTTAGTGGAGGCGGTATTAAGGAAGTCATTAAAGCGGTTACGCCAGACGAAACTCAAACTAACTATGCTTTAGCTGGCGGCATCACTAAGACGCTCTACAATACCGAAATTAAAGTTGATAAGCAAAACCAAAGGATTGACTCTATTGTTGAAGAGCAACAGATCTTTGAGGGCGAAGTAAATAATAATTTTACTCAGATCAACCAAAACATCTCCTCAGTCATCACCTCCGTGCAAAGCTCAGGAGGCAACAATCTCATTAGAAACTCCGCCTTTTACTTTAAGGACGCGGACGGGTCATACACGTTTTGGACATTATCTGACGACGGCAAAATTGAGGTCTTACCGTCCGCCGAAGCGGCAAGTTTTGGTTCATTGTCAGGACAGGTTATTCGACTTAAAAATAAATCGATAGCTCAAACTGTGAGTGTTAAGGCTGACTCGGCAGATATTGCTGAAGATAACAAAACCTATTATACGTTCTCGTGCCGGATTTGCAAAACTGCTGCTGGCGAGGGTTCAATCATCATCACGGATGGTTATAGCGATTGGAAGATTGAAGTTCCCAACGGCGAAGCCCCGATTTACAACGAGTACACAATAGAGAAGATTTTGCCAAAAAGCTCCGTACTTGTCATCACTGTGTTTGGCAGTGATGAATCTGAGCTTAGCGTGACCGATATGATGCTGGCAGTTGGTGATTATCGTTCGCAGTGGACTCAGGCGAATGGTGAGCTGGCTAATACCCAGACGCAAGTCGACATTCAGGGCGTTAAGGTCAGCTCTACGACTACCGATGATACTAGTAGCCAACTTACTTCGCAGGGGCTCTATACGAAAGATGGCAGCAACATTATTAGTTCACTCACAAACGGCGGTCTTGTAACCCCGGAAATTAATGCTACTAGGGAGATTAGTATGCCGCCAATTAAAATCGTACCTCAAAGAGACGGCTGGGCTTTCGTTCCAACGGATTAAGAATAAGGAGAAATATGTCAGTTGATTATGCAATTGCAAATACCGCCAACTCGTATATCCAGGGTGGTTTAGAGATCATTACGAGCAAAAGTGGTGGAAACGTTACCGTTACCGCCAAGCTCTACATGCGGCGTACCAATAACTATAGTGGATCGACCTACGATAGTAATGTTAGCCGATCTATCACTATTGATGGAACAACCACATCAGGTTCTGGTGCTGTAACAGTCGCTGGCGGACAGCAAAATGTTTGGCAAGGTCCAATTCTAACGGCTAGCAAGACCTTCAGCGGTTCAGCTCGCAGCATTACAATCTCTTGGGCCACTAGCGGCGCAGCCTCAACAAATCTCAACGGGTCTGGTTCGACTGGGTTTAGTGTGCCAGCTGGGTACGTCGCACCATCAGGCGGATACGTCAATGTGATAAGCAAAACTTATAACTCCGTAACTGCCAAAGTAGGCGTAGCTTCATTTGGTACACCAAATACCAATAAAAACCTTGAACTCAAAATCTTAGAAAAAGCCTATACTGCTGGCGTGCCAGCACGGCAGAATTCTGGTCTTGCAAGCGGCGCAACGACTACCGTGACAAATAGTTCGACCATGTTTGGCGACAGTTTTACGATAATCGGTAATAAGACTTACCATACAGGCGTTTACGCGTCCAATGGTGCATTAGATTCTCGATTTCAGGGGCCGACATTCACAACCCCGTGCCCACCACTATCAACATTAAGACTAAGCTCGCAGGTATATAGTACATACAATACGGTCAAAGCGACAATTGGTTGGTTGAGACAGTCTGATGGCGGAGCATTAACACGCACCCTAAAATACCGGTACTCGATTGATAACGGAAGTAGCTACAGTAACTGGATTGACGCAGGTACTGCCAGCGCAACCTCTGGGTCATTTACAATCCCCAATTTACCTTCCAGTAAAAGCATTATAGTACAAGCTAAATTAACGACTTCGGCTGGCGATTCGTCCACTAAATCTTTGACTTTCAGCACATTGAGCACACATGCTGCACCAAACTTCAAAGATTTCGCGTTTCGAGACGATAATGCTAAAGTTACTGCGCTTACTGGTAGTGATCAAGTATTTATCGAACGCCAATCTATACCAATCGTTACGATTCCCATAGAAGAAAAAGCCACTGGCAATCAAAATACTGCTATGTCTGGCTACAACATCGCATTTAGTGGTCAGAATTACTTCATGGATTATTCGGATACGGAGGATGTGAGCAAAACCTTGTTGGCGCCAACTCAAACTTCGACGCTAGTGCTTGCTGTTTTAGCGGTCGACGCGCTTCAATCCGCTACGCAGGTAGCTAAAGATGTGATGGTATATCCGTGGAGTGAGCCTACGATTGCCGCCAATATTACCCGCGAGAATGGCTTTGAGGCAAGTTCTACACTCGCCATCAAAGGTACTTACGCACCTGTTGTTATTGATGGTGTTACGAAAAACTCCCTTGTGGTCAAATACCGCTATAAGAAATCTTCTAGTAGTGAGTGGAGTAGTTGGGAGGTGCGACCCGTCGTAATAAAAGAAGGTGCTTGGGAGACCAGTAACTTAGTAAAGACGTTTGATAACAGCTCACAGTGGGATATTGAGGTCAGCGCAACAGATGAGTTCACAACTACCACAGTTAGTCTTGTGCTATCAATGGGGATTCCAAAGTTCTTTATTGGAGATGATGGGCGCGTGTCTGTCGGCAAACGACCAGAGAAGTCTTTGCTAAAGGGAAATAACGGGCAGCTAGAAGTAGCTGGCAAAATCTATGGTACAGCAGCGGAATTGACTGGTGACGTCACCGCGAATAACTTGTCAGTCAAGACGGCAATTTATGCTAAGAATCAACCCCTTATGCCTACGCATGTTGGTCAGGTTATCATGTCTACAACTCTGGACACTGCAGCAAAGGTTGCAGAAATTTACGGTGGTACATGGGTAACATGGGGCGCTGGAAGAGTGCCGGTAGGGTATAGCGCTTCAGAGGCTGAATTTAATGCCGTAAATAAGACTGGTGGTGATAAGGCGGTAACATTGACTACGGCGCAAATACCGCCACATAAACACCTAAGTGGACACGTAGCGACTCCCCGCGGACAACGCGGCGGAGATCAGTGGTTTTCAATCCTAACTAGAGATCAAAACGATACAACTTCCTATAATAATGAAACAACAGCAACAGGAGGTGGGCGTGCACATAATAACTTGCCACCGTACCAGGTTCTCTATATGTGGAAACGTACCGTTTAGACCGTTCTTTGCCACATATAAAGAACTTTGTATGGCTGAACGTTACTATGCGATTTTCCTCCACCAGTGGCAGCAGTATTATCCGATGTCCCTAGCCAATAGGTGCTACCAAGGTTTATCTTATTATTACTAGATGTATTCGAGTATGAAGCCCATGTTCCGTGACTATGTGATGGAATTTGTTCGACGGTCAATGTTACCGCCTAAACATCCATAGCTTCAATAAAAACATTTTCTTTGAGCCATTTGTAAGCGTCTTTAATTGAAAAATCACCATTAAGAAGAGGCAAAATGTACTCAGTCTCTAAAAGATGCAAAGAAGCAGATTCTGCGGTGGGCGCAAGAGAATTGAGCTTATCGGAGAGTTCTATGCGCTCTTGCTCATTTTCCTCCGTTGGATTAGATACCAATTCATCTAGTCGCTCAACAAGCTTGTCGCGGTCTACCAACTTAGACGAATCTTCCTTTTCGGCTTGCCTTAGAGATTCAGTAGCGTATGAAAACACAGTCAAAGTCGCCTCTTTGGTTGTAAAGTCCAATTTTGCCTTTACGATGCGATGGTATGTGGTTGTAGCACCTTTTTCGTTAGTAATAGACTGCTGTAATGCCATTTCGTTTCTCCTTGAAAAAATGACTAGCCAAAATAGCTAGCCATCATTGATATTAAGTAAATTATACCATAATCTACTTACTGCTTGCCGTCAAACTTATATGCTAGCCATACCAAGATACCAAGCATAGCGAAGGCTCCAACCAATGCTCCAGTAATAAAAGATGATGCGTCCATTTTCCTCCTTAAATTAAAACTCAATCTTTTGTTTTTGTGGCTCGCCAAGATAGGTAGTAATCATACTAATTGCTTCGTCGTAGCCGACGGCAAATGCGGCGAAATAACCACGTTGACGTAACTTTTCTAATACGTCCGCTTGCTCCATAAAATGCCTAGTTCTGTATTCTGCGCCATCTATTGACTTAAAGCGGTTGCAAGGGCGAGAACGAGGTCCAGGATGTAGCCTTTCTTCCTCCTTTTTAAGTTCAAGGTACAGGCCACAAAATATTTGAGGTGGTAAATTAACCTGCTGGGATAGGCAATGGACTCGCCCTCTCTCGTCCATTTCTGCCTTGAAAGGGCCAAATTCAATACTTCCAGCACGAGGCTGAGCAATTACTAAATCTGGCCATGACTTCCGTCCACCGTTAAGTCTCTTTTGCTTTGCCGATTGACCTTTCGTTAGTTTAGCTCCAGATCCATAGTCCGAATGAAATAATACATCTGGGTAGTTTTGGACTAAATAATTAGCGACTTTCTCCTGTAGAATTTCTTCTGGCTTAGCCATCGTTTTCCTCCTTCAATTTCCACTCTTCATCTTTGGCGATCACGACTTCGTCGAGTGTGTATTTACCAGTGAGCGGACCTTCAATAAACTTAACGCGCCCTTTGCCGTCATCAAATATCATCCACTCTGCTTGATAGTATGTCGTGAACCCACGTAGTCGCGTCCTTGCCGTAAATTTACGCATATTTCTCCTCCAGCTTCGGTCTATCATTTTTGTAAAATTTCACATAAAGATCATAGCAATCACTGCGAACCAAATCACCAGTATCCCAGTCAATTTGATAATGAACATTATTATAGGTCAGTCCTCCGTAATACTTGGCGACACTAAGCTGGGAATTTATCCAGTAATCAAAGCCCATTACGAATGGAACGCCGTCTTTAGTAGAAAGTTTATCAATCAATAGGTCGGCAGCTTCTTTACTATTTGCTTTATATATCTTCATCAATGCAGCTCCATTCTTGCTTCCCCGTATCAACTACCGCAAACCTACAATCTCCGATCGGCGCGCCGTAGGAGTATGTAGAAAAAACGTCAGTAGATAATAGATTATTATCAAAAGTAATACCTTTTACTGGGGTATGCCCGACTACCTGCATATACCGTTCTGGCCACCATAGTTTGAGCTGTTCATTTTGTGGTCGCGCCCAAATAGGGGAATTCTCCAGCCAAAGTTCATCGAGCGCAGCATTATTTGCCAGTCGCAACATATCCCCGACTCCAACCCAACCATCAGCGGGATAAGTTATAAGTCGTTTTTGTCGATCAATCCAGCTTTCTGTTATTCCAGCGTGGCTGAAAACGACGGTATTCACGGCATGGACTATCTTTTGGTGAATTCCGCTGCCTCGCATTTCTTGTAGCAGTTTTTCCATCTCCTGTTCCATAATCTTACTATGTCCAGTTTCTCGCCTGCCATATTCTGGCTTATAGTAGCCAAGGTCATGATTTCCCATACACCAAAGCGTCTTCGGGAACTTCTTCTGGAACTCTATGGCGCGTTCTGCTGTTCTCTGATAATATGCAGTTGCAAACTGCATATCCCAGTCATCAAACATATCACCTAGTTGTATAGCAAAGTCTGCTTTGCCATCCTCTAAAATCTTTTCTGCTCGGTCAAACATCTCGTATTTGAGATGGATGTCGGGGATTACTAAAATCTTAGGCATCATCTTTTCCTCCATCCTCTTAGCACAAATAATTAGTCTTCAAACTTTACTATTTCTTCCTTGACTCGTTTTTGGGCTTCGGCGGTGAGACCACTCAAGTCTGGTATTTTTTCCATTGCCTGCACCTGGCCATTGCGCCGCTCGTAGGTGTGGACGCGACCGCTATTGACGTTAGAGAATAGTGCCATCACTTTGCCACGGAACTCTACCATTTCTGTCGAACCGATGTAGTAATAGAACTGTATGCTCCCGTCTTGGTAGATATTACGGCATACGTCGAATTGCTCCAACTTCTCGCCGTCCCGGTCTCTAGTTATCGTCATGATTATTCCTCCTTAATAATTCTGGGTTTGAGAGGATGTGGCCAACAACCTTGACCATATCGGCATTTGGGAACAGTTCATGGTAAACATCAAATGGCTCGTCAACTATATGAAAAGTCCACTTACCCTTGTAAAGCTCTACAGCCCCTATATCACTGCCCCATTCCACAATACTCCCCTCAAATATCTCCTTACCATCTTTATCAAAGAGGTTGGTAGATTGGATGATTACAACATCCTCATAGCTATAGCCATATTCTTCTATCAACACATACAGCTCAGAGATATCGACCATAAAACGCTCATATCCATCATCATCTATGAAATACATAAATTTTTGGTTGCCCTTATCCCACACCATAAACCGTTTAGGTATAGGTTGGAAGTTTAGCTTTCCGGCATCAATGTCGGAAAGCTGATTATTCTCGTTGTCCATTTAGCGTCCTCTCTCAGCTGCCTTAAAGTTATAAATCGGCTTAATATTCTCGATGATGTCAGCTGTAGGTTCAATGTTATTGACGATATTCTCCATACCCTTATAAGCCATCGGACTTTCATCAAGCGTGCTGATATTGGCAGAAGTAGTATAGATGCCCTCCATCTGTTTCTTAAACTCATCCACAGACAGGTTCTTCTTTGCCTGCATACGACTCATCAGGCGACCTGCACCATGTGGAGCAGAATAGTTCCAGTCTTTATTGCCTTTACCCACGCAAATAAGACTACCGTCACGCATGTTGATTGGGATAATGAACTTCTCACCCTCCTTCGCAGACACAGCACCTTTACGCAGGATAAGCATTCCTGGATCAATATAGTTGTGAATAGTAGTAAAGGTTTCTACTGGTTCAACATCCAAGTATTGGAGAATGTCATACATCATTGCGTGGCGATTGAGTGTAGCAAACTCTTGAGCAATCATCATGTCGTGGAGGTAAGCTTTTGTGGCATCGCCAGTTAAGAATGCTAGACCTTCGTCGGCAAATGGCTGACGTTCATCAGCAATCCTTTGGTAGTAATTAGCTACTTGTAGGCCGAAGTTACGGCTACCGCTATGAATAACGATATAGAGTTCGCTAGTTTCGTTTTTATTTAACTCTATGAAGTGATTGCCACCACCAAGTGTACCAACGGAGCAGAGAATTGCGTTCATACCACCAGCCTTCAGAATGATGTCTTGGTTATATAGCTTCTCGACCTGCTTGATAGCTAATGAAACATAATTTTCATGAGGTAGAATGCGTTTTGCGAATCCAGACGGGATTTTCTTACGAATAAACCTATCAAGTTTCACTAGGTCAATATCCTGTGGCTCAAGTTTGGCTACTTCCATGCCACAGCCAATATCTACACCCACTAGATTTGGCACAATATAGTTTTAACTTCCATAGTTGTTCCGATGGTACAGCCTGCTCCTGCATGAACATCAGGCATAATGCGAATTTGTAAACCCTTAGTCCATGGCTGGTCGCATAGCAGTTTGACTTGATCTAGGGCTGCTTCTTCTACTTCGTCCGTATAGATTTTAGCGAAATTATAGTTGCCTTTAATTACTTTCATACTTTTCTCCTAGTAAATGACTATTAGAAATGACGGTTTCATACAAAGTTTCTCCAGTTTGCGTAATAGCGTATGGTAGAAATACTTGCTCTGGTTTGACCATCTGAGTTTCGATAATAGCGAGTTGAGCCTCAACCCAATCCTTAACAATTCGCCACGCTACACGTTTAGCTTGCTCTGGCGTCTTATACCGAGTTTCTACGCCTCTTTGGCTGCGCAACACGGATAGAACTTTTTCTGGAGCGATCGGTAGTTGAAAGCCAATCTCCCCACTATTAACCAGCATCTTGAAACTAACTGCCGATACTTCGCCGTCATTATCATATTCTGATAGAATTGCCTTAGCCCCAGCTTTAGCCAACATTTTCTGGATTTCTCCGACGGTTTTATCGGTTGAAACTTTAGTTGTGTAATTTAATAGTGGCACTTTTACTTTTCTCCTCTGTCTACATAGGTGTAGTAAAGAATTTCGTTCATACAAGCCCAAAATCTATCAGTGCATTGAAACTTCCCGTTACGAACACCTAAGCACCCAGCATCACGCAAATCTTTGATAATTTTGGCTTCCTCCCTAGATAACTTGGCTCGATCAAATATCTGCTCGTTCATCAAAACATACTGGATGTAAGGTAGCAAGTGAAGATTGGTTTTATCTAAATCTAGCCCAGTTTCCGTTTTGTACCTGAGCTGTAAAGCTGCCTTTATCGTGGCATCTTCAGGCAATAGTCCTCTCATTTTTCTCCTCCATTCTCGATAACCGGAATCCCATATTTAATGGCCACTTCCCGTTCCAATAGGCATCCTCTTGCGTCTATCCAATCGCCCCATAGTACCAATACATCTGCTCTCGCAAGTTTCTTGATAGATTCACCTAGATACCATGCTGGAATATTTTTACAATCTTTTGGCGCATCCTCTGCAATAAAGCTATCAATGATAGCAAAAGATCCAAAGGCCCTAGCGAGCCAAGCTTCACATTTTCTACGATCGGCTTTAATCTCCTCATCAGTTTTTCCATCCATTGGTTGGGATATAAAAAATGTTGTCATTTATTTTACTCCTTTTGACTTAAATTCTACTTGTTCTTCCCATAGTATTTGCTCCTTGCGTTCACCCTCAATAAACTTGTACATAAATCTGCCATTACCGATGTGGGTCGCCTTAGCTAAGGCGAAATCGTCATTACTACCTTTCTGCCGAATCTTTCGTTTGCCCTGTTTGGCTCGCATTTGTTGCTTATATGTTTCTTCATCAATCATATTCATTCCTCCGTGCTATAAATATTTTTTAGCGCGTCAGCATGCTGCTTGCGAAGAATGTTTTTACGTCTTTTCTCCTCAACAATTTCTAGCCAGTTTCTGCTCATTCGACCCCCTCACACGCCTCTGGCGTTTTATAATCAAAGCAAGCTGTTTGATGGGTGTGGTCAACCGCTTCTATAACTATGGCAGCCACACCAACACCAATAACGATAGCTAATAAGAATATGTCCACTAGCACTATTCTTTCTAAGATTCTCATCATTACGATTTCTCCCCTACGAAAAATCCAAATTTCTCGTTTAGCATGCGATAGTGGTATCTTAAATTGGATGGACAGCGACTACGCCTGACGCGTTTACCGCTGTCATTTTTGCGTAATTCTTTCATGGCAGCAACATACTCGTCCTCTGTGACAGTTTGGCGATAATGTGATTTTAGCCATTCCCGTACGCTTTCTTGGTGTCTCATGAAATCTGGATGTTCAAAATCAAACTCTTTCATATCTAAACCCCTAATGCCCAGCGCGCAATACCAACCGCCACGCTACCTATTACGGCAGGGAGGCAAATTAGAAGAAATATACCGACAATTCTTACGCAAAAATTATGCACGCGGCTTTTAGGAATTTCGTAATCCCTACGATTATATTTGGCTTCATTCGTGATTCTATCCAACTCTTTTCGAGCTTTACGTCGTTGGTCCCATTCTTGTTGCAACGGCTTAGCAATCCTACGAACTTCTTCAATGCTCACATCGTATTTTTCGGCAATACGTGGATATGAATAATGCTTAGACCTAATTGCTCTTTGAATCTTTTCTAACTTTGATTGGCTCACGCCCGTATTCCTCCTTATTAGTACCTAAATATTTAAGAGCGCCTCTCCTCCTCGCAGCCCAGGACAGACGCCCTAGTAGATTACTAAAATAAGCGGGTAAAATTTTAGTAATCTGCTAGGAAGTGGCACGGTCTAACGGCTATAAGCTTACGTTGACTTGTCTATAGCGCCACTTCTTGTTGGTTACGATCCCTATTTAGAGCTATATTTGTTCTACGAGTATTTGATTGAAGCCATACTCGCGGGGCAACATAAAACTGCTTAACCCTTTTTGATGCCCCTAATCAATGACGTATATATCTCCGAACAGAGACCGTAACTTTTAAGATTTGTGGAGGTCTTGATGGCGCGAACTTATGTCCCCAACTCCTTTGCAATGGCAGATTGGTCGGAGAGCCATCGATCTTTTCTAGTCTGCGTCCTCCCATTCGTCATTTAACTCTTTGAGCGTGTGATAGTGCATCACCATATCCTTTGCACCAGTCTGCTCGGCTACGGCAAAGATGCGGATGCCGCCTTCGTATTCTTCGCTACGAACACGATAATTCTTGCCGTCTTGTTTATTTTTGAGTAGCATCTTGGTTAATCCTCATCTTCGCTTTCCTTGATGTCAGCAGCCAAAATTAGACTTTCTATTTCTGCCTCCGGAATCTCTTTTGGCTAGTTTATAGGCATCCGCGAATTTCATAAGGGAATTTGGTTGCTCCGTAAGTTTTGCTCCTTCATAATCACGTTTTGCCCACATGTTCCCAACTCTTACGGCAAAATTTCCATTAACTTTGGTTTCTTCGTTCATATTTTCTCCTTTATGAATTAAAAATTAATTATCTAAATGGTATCTCTTCTCGCGCAATATCTTCGACTTCTGTACCGCCCAAGGGCTCTTTGTCAACGAAATTAGGTTTCTTTTCATCGTCATAGAATATACTGGCAAACTGACCTTCACCAAAACCGCTTGCGTGAAATTTAACGCACATTTGGCTATGATGTGGGGTTGCCAAGACTATACCAATTTCGTGGTAGCGATTTTTCTCTTTACCATCCTTGTCTCTGTATGTGCCATTTTTAACCATCAGGCGACCGACTTTTTGTAAGTTATTTGCCATCCTTCTCCTCCATATCTTTAATACCATCTAAGACATGTTTAGCCATCTCCGAGCCGTTCATGAATGTTAAGCCTGTTCCTATCTTGGAGTAGATGCTTTTCCGAAAACGACAGTAATTTGCAATGGCTCCGCCTATTGCCGCCATGAACTCCATTGGGTCTAAGTCTGTTAGCAAGCAAGTTTTAGGAGAATTGGCGTCCGTCATGTCGGATACATGAGTGAATGGTATAAAAACGAAGCCTCGTTGGTTCTCAGAGCAAGCTTTACTAATTATTTTAGCTATATCCGCTACCCACTCATTTTTCTCTGACATTTGTTCTACGGCTAAAATTTGTTCATCTTGCTGTTCCATGTTAAAATCCTAACCTCTCAATTTCTTCTCTATCGCTGCGTAGGCGCTCCATGATTTTGTGTTCAAATATTTTCATAATCTTGATGTCACTGGCAACGTCCCTACGTTCAATCTTCCAAAGCTGCAACTCAAGACCTGGGATCAAATCTGTATACATAGCAAAGTAAAGCGTCTCTAGGTTATCGTTTACCATAAAGTATTTGCAGACTTGAGGGTAATATTTATCTGGGTATTTGCCTGTGCGATTAGCCTTAATGATTTCTATCGAATTAAGGCATTTAATTTCAAGCGCTACCCGAATTTTACCATCATCGTCGGTCTTCCACCCATCAGGTGAAACGTAAATATCATCACACTCATCGCTTACCCAGACTTCATTTTCACCCTCAAATTGTATCTTGAGTTTATCTGAAACCGCCTTACGAGCTTCAGATTCGAGTAAGTGGCCTCTAGCAGCAGCGAATTCTAGCTTGGACATGTTTGCTATATTTGGGATCCGATCGGCGTAATCATTAGGTGTAAGATCTCTCGCTACGCTATGAGCAAGAAGCTCGTAGTAGTGGTCTTTGAGATCCATCTCTAATTTAAGGACGGCTATGTCTTGTGGCTCCAGCTTTTTAAGCAATACACCCACGGTGTCAGTCTTTTTGAATTCAATGCCTTTTGACTCTAAAATAGACACAATGTCGGATTTTAGGGGAGATTTGGTTGGGAATAGATCACCAAACTCCGATCCGCCCGACTTGCCCCTACGGAATTCTAGCCACTCTTCGCTATTTTGTTGAATTTTTAGAATTTTCATTTCTCTCTCCTGTCTTAGATTTTTTCAAAAACTTGCGCTTCAAAGCATCCTTACTTGCGATTACGCTTTGGTTACTGCGGACATCTACCGGTAGATGAATAAAAACCTTCTGCAACTCTGCCATATTTTCAGCTCTACGCATGTCCTCTTTGGCTTTCTCAATTGTTTCATCCTCTCGCTGCTGTTTCTCATCAGCACTGATGACATCTACTTCTTGGAAATCATCTCTATGATAAACGTCGCGGAACAAGCCGAGCTCACTCGCACATTTCTTGAGAGCGTCGCTCGCAGCACCTTTCATATCGTTACCGAAGTCTAGAAATTCTTTGGTCGGCACCTTCTTTTTTAGATTATCGTCATACGCTGTCTTAAACTTCACCTCACAGCGACCAAATTGCTCTTTGACGAGTTGTAATCCATTACTCGTATAGACAGTCAGGCGACCTTTTACTGCTATGGTTCCACTCCCAGCCATTTTTGCAGCCTCTTCTAGGGTTGTTGGGACCTCAAAGCTCCATAAGTAGCCAAAGACGCGATTTAGCGTGTCGATAACATATCCAGTCTTAATAAAATCCCACGTTCCACCCCCTTTCGCTGGGCGTTTCATTAGTTTGTCCTCTGGAGTTTTCTGATAAAAGAAGGACAATTGCTCTGCTGTAAAAGGACTATTCGTCATCAAGAGGTCATCTGGCGTAATAACTTGAGGAAGATCCTTATTAGTCGCCATAGCCAGCCCTCCTCTCTAATTGCTGCCAATACTGATCGTTTTGAATTTTCTTTTGTAATTCTTGTTCGCGTTCCTCACGCATTTCTCGAATTGAGTCTACATCTTCATCCATTTGACTTCTCCGTATCAAAAACGTTATTCCAATACAGGATTACAGCTAGCAATCCGGCAGCTACAAAAGGAACAAACCAGTATCGCATGTCCTCTACTTCCGAGAACATTACGAGTGCCGATGGTATACCAACCATCCAGCTGACTGTCTTCTTAAAATTGACCCGCTTAGACATTTCTATGCCTCCATAAAATTGATATTCTTGCCGAAAAAACGACCTGTCGGGAATCGCTAACTTTACGCGCATTCCTCAGTTTTTCAGATCGTTCTTGGCTTTATGAGGTGACAACATACACATAAAGTTCTCGCCTCAATGGAACCAAAAAAGATCGGCTTTTAACCGATCTGTATAGTACTTATGGTGGGCTTATTGTAACAGGGGTGAATCAATGATATAATGGAAGTATCGGCATTTCAAATCTTAGAAATGGGAGGGATTTTCTATGCGAAAATATCATCTTGCCGACGCATTGACCGCCTTAGAAATCATCATGGCGGCCACTATTACCGGAATGATCATCTTTGGAGGCTCAGCCGACGTCGTCATCTGGCTCTTTGCCGTTGGCGAACTCTGCGACGCCTTCGACGGCATCTGCGCTCGCCGCTGGCCTTATCCGGACGACGGAAAGTTCCGCTGGTGGCGCGTCCCGAGGACCGTGCAGCTCATCGAGCATGTTTCCGACATCTTTCTGCTCGTCGCTTGCGCAATCTTCCTCGTCGTTCGCTCCAGCCTTATCATCCGCGTCCTCACCGTGATTGGCGGCATCACCATCGCAGCCATCTGCTTCTTAATTGAAGTTGAGATCCAGACCGACGATTTCTACCTCCTCCAGCCCAAACGCGCCGAAGAAGTTATACTCTGGCGCCGCAAAGTCTATCTGGTCGGCATCGCCCTCGGCGTCGCCTTCCTGATTTTCTCCACCAGCTGGAACTTCTGGATCAAACTCGGCTGCTGCCTCATCGGTATTGCCATCGGCCTCTACCTCATCAAGAAAAAGGCTGACCGCCTCAATAACCGCTAACCCTCGCAGCACTCCGCCTCCAGAAAACACCCGCCTCCGCCAGAACCAAAAAATCATTCCCTAACACAACGGTCGCCCGCACTCCGGACGACCGCTTTTCACATGGCAAACCTTATGCCTTCCGCAATTTTATCGCCGTTTTATATGCCTCGATCAACTTCTTAATCTGCACTTCCTGCAAAACTTCTTTTCGGTGCGCCAGCATCACTTCGCTCATCTCTTCGACTTGCTCCGCCGGCATGTTTTCGAGCGTAATCGCCATTGCTGCCGCTTCTGGACCGCCCGCCAACACATAACTCCCCTGCGGCACAACTTCGCCCATCACCGGATCGCAGAAAAACACCGGCAACCCCGTCGCCTCCGCCTCCAATAGCGTCATCCCTTGCGTATCAAAATTATACGACGCCATGATTCCGAGATGTGCCTCCGACATCCGCGCAATAATCTTCGGCCGTTTCACCGCCCCGAAAAACTTCACTTTCAAATTATGTTTTTCGGCATACTTTTTCGCGTTTTTCAGCATATTCCCATTGCCATAAATATACACAAGATACGGCCTCTTCAGCATCGTCAGCGCCTGCAAAAACGACATAATCCGCTTTTCCTCCGACACCCGCGAATTCCAAATCATCTTCAAAACATCCCCGTCCACCATCTTCCGTTTTTTAAACTTCTCATCGACCAGGCTCTTCGGAATCCCATTCGACACCGCAAAAACCGGCTTCGTCACGCCATAATGTTCCAACTTCCGCGCAAAATGTTCCGACGGCGACAAAACCACATCCGCCGCCTCCGCCTGGTTCACCATCAGCTCCCACATTTTCGCTCGTGCAATCGTCGGTGCTTGGAACTTATCTCGCTTCACACGAATCGTATGCGGCAAATATCTACTATGCATAAAACATAGAGCTTTCGCCACCAAAGTCTTCCACGGATGCGAAACATTAATCGCAATTGCCATATCCTCGCGCCCATGCATCGTCTGCACTAACGAAACCCCGAACCGCCGAGCCAGTCTCACTCCTGCCAAGCTACAACTCGCCTCATAATGCACATGCACGACATCAAACTCACCGAACTCCGGAAACTTTTCCAAGACAAACTTCTCGACCACTCCCGGCCGTTTCGACAAAACCGCCCCGTTCACTCGTAACCATTTATGGCTCGGCACCGTCACAACGTTTTTCTCTCGCGAATCAAACCCCGGGCAAAAAACCGTCACCTCATGACCTTTGTTTTCTAGCTCATCCTTCTGCGCCTTCACCGACGACGCAATCCCGCCATCACCCCACGGCGCATAAATATCCGTAAAAATCGCAATCCGCATTTTTCGAACCCACTTAACTTATAACTTATTTACTATATATTATATACTACTTTCGCCTTTTCTTGATAACTTTCGTGCTTATCCATGCTATACTGGGGTCATGAATACTCACACAACTTCCCAAGGTATAACAACTTATCGCACCGCCGAGAGCGTCTCGCCCGGTCATCCCGACAAACTCTGTGACCAGATTTCTGATGCCGTCCTCGACGCCTATTTCACCGAAGACCCAAAATCGCGCGTCGCTGTCGAAGTTTGCGGCGGGCATGGCCAAGTCTTCGTCACCGGCGAAGTCACCTCGACCGCGAAAAATGTCGACATCGAAAAAATCGTCCATCGTCTCGCTGGTGACGACATGAAAGTCATGTCGAATCTCGTCAAACAAAGTCCCGAAATCGCCCAAGGCGTCGACACCGGCGGCGCTGGCGACCAGGGGATCATGATCGGCTATGCCTGCGACGAAACTCCCGAGCTGCTACCCCGCGAAGTCGTCCTCTCTCGCCGCCTCAACCAATATATCTACGAAAAACATCCTTACGACGGCAAAACCCAGGTCACTCTCAAACTCCAAGATGACGGGGCTTACGAGCTCGACTCCGTCGTCGCCAGTTTCCAAAATGTCTCCCGTGCCGAGCTCGACAAACTCGTTCGCGAATTCATCAAAAACGAAAAACTTCCCGGCGATCCAGAACTACATTTAAATCCTGCCGGCGATTGGAACCAAGGTGGCTTCGAAGCCGACACCGGACTCACCGGTCGCAAACTTATCGTCGACAACTACGGCCCACGCATCCCCATTGGCGGCGGCGCTTTCTCCGGCAAAGATCCGTCCAAAGTCGACCGCTCCGCCGCCTACATGGCGCGCCGCATTGCCGTCGATTATCTCCGCGCTAGAGGAGCCCACGAAGTCTTCGTTCGCCTCGCCTACGCTATCGGCCACGACCAGCCGCTTGAGCGCACCGTCATTGTCGATGGCGTCGCCGAACAAATCCCGCTTATCGACAATCCAAAACCCTCCGACAACGAAAACGGCACTATTACCGGTTATAATCTTACCCCGCGCGGCATCATCGAATACCTCGACTTGCTCCGCCCGGTCTACGAACCGTCCGCCCGCTACGGCCATTTCGGCGAAGGCTTCGACTGGGATAAATAACTAATACTATAACGCTACTTGCGACGCGTCTTCTTCAGGGCGCGTCGTTTCGCTTTCCGCTGTTTTCTTGGCGCATAGGCTTCATAGCCATACTGCCCTGTAATCGGATCCTTGAACAAGAAATTATTATGTAGAGGGAATCTCGTCAATAATAAATACGCCGCAATCACAATCACGCCCACGATAATACTAATTATCGCCCCAAACGAGCCAACCGGCTGAGTATTCAATATCGCCACAAACAGCAAAGTACTCAAAAACGCCGCCACGACAAACGAGCTAATATCCACCGGCAATATTGGTCGCTTCGTAAAGCTCGTATAGCCATAAAAAATTATTGGAATCACCACAATCGGCACCAGAAACGACATGCTCCTCGCCACCCAATAATTCGGGTTACCGCCCAACCACCAAATGTCCACTAATGTACAAACAAAAATTGCCGACAAGGCCAGCTTAATATGTTCCCAAGTACTCTCATTTACCGCCGAAAATACCGCCACAAACTTATTCTTTCCACTCCATTCATAGGTAAAATGTAGCAGGGAACCGATCAGCGTAATCGCCAATGTCTCACATATTAATATTATCGTCGTTTGATCCATTTAATTCCTTTTTCTATTTTTACGCTTTTTATTTACTTAACTTTTCTTAATTATAACATTTCACACCACATAATAAACTTTTCGGCCCAAAAATCTTAAAAATTATCGAAAAAAGTCGAAAAAACACTCCGAAAAAATTTTTTATTTATTTTTCACGGTACTTTGTCAAGTTTTTCGACCCAAGATTTTTTGTGTTTTTTAATTATTATTCGTATTTCATTTTTAATTTTTATAAAAATCCTTTCAAATTCCAACAAAATCTTGCGAAATTCAAAAATCGCCCAAAAAGTTCTTGACATTCTTACCGGCTCAAAATATCATTGTATTAGAAATATAATACAATATCACAAGGCTAGGATTCCATGGATTTTCACTTCGATAATAAACGCCCAATCTACCTCCAGCTTCTCGAGCAGCTCGAACTATACATCGCTTCTGGCCAGCTCACCCCTGGAGAAAGATTGCCTTCCGTGCGCGATTTTGCCCTCAAGGCCCAGGCCAACCCAAACACTATCCAACGCACACTCGCTGAGCTTGAAGCGCTCGGGTTAATTTTTACGGAACGCACCAACGGTAAATTCGTCACCACCGACCAAAAACTACTCAAAAAATATCGTGAACAATTCGCCGCTGACAAAACCCAAAAATATATCCAAGACATGCATAGTTTAGGGTTTGACAACCAAGAAATTATCAATTATATAACCGAGAAAGGAGTTTAAAGATGAAAAATCCCACCAAAAATTCAATAAAATCACCACATAAAACCGCGCAAGCGCCGCTTGTCGTTTGTAAAAACTTATCAAAAAGTTTCGAGCGCCAAGAAGTCTTGCGAAATATCAATCTAGAAATCCCTCGCGGCAAAATCATCGGCTTGCTCGGCCAAAACGGCGCCGGCAAATCCACGTTCATCAAACTCTTAAACGATTTGCTCACGCCGACTAGCGGCAGCATCCTCATCAACGGTTCGCCAATCGGCCCAGAAAGCAAACGTATTATCACCTATCTCCCCGAACGCACATATCTCGACAAAACTTTGCTTATTCGCGACGCTCTTCAATACTTTTCCGAGTTTTACGATAACTTCAACGTCGATAAAGCCGAGAAACTTCTCCAGGAACTCAACCTAGCTGAAGATATGCAAATCAACAAAATGAGCAAAGGCATGCAAGAAAAACTTCAACTCATTCTCGTCATGAGTCGTGACGCCGAACTCTATATTCTCGACGAACCGCTCGGCGGCGTCGATCCTGCCACGCGTGATTACATCCTGAACACCATCCTCACTAATTTCAAAGAAGGCGCCAGCGTACTTATTTCCACGCACCTCATCGCCGACATTGAACGCATCCTCGACGAAGTCATTTTTATCGACCATGGAGAAATTATTCTCACCGAAAGCGCCGATTCTCTTCGCGCCAAACACGACGCTTCAATCGACGAAATCTTCCGCCAAACTTTCAAAAACCAAACTCACGCATCATTATAGAAAGGAAATTATGCTCGCCAAACTTATCAAATACGACTTAAAATATCTTCTCAAAAGTGTTGCACTTTTCGGAGGCTTACTCTTGATCTGCGCCATCCTTTTCAACATTACCGGCTACCACGAGATCATCGAGCCTGGCAACGACGCATGGCTCGGATACAATAGACCCTCCATGATTATCCTTCTCCATACCATTTTCTATAACGCTATCTTCGTTGTCGTCATCTGGCTCATCCTAAACTCCATCATGCGCATTTGGCACCGCTATCGCACCAGTTTCTTTCTCGATGAATCCTACCTCACTCACACTTTGCCAATCAAACGCTCAACGCTCTGGATCGCCAAATTTCTCAGCACTGTCATTACGCTCCTTTCCGTCCTTGCGGCCATTGCTTTTAGCTTTGCCGTTTTAAGTCTTTCGCCAAACGGTAAAGATCTCATTGCCAGCTTCGGCATTTTCCCCCACAAACCAAACCCGTTCTACATCGTTTCCTACATCATCACATTCTTCACCCAACTCCTTTGTGCTACTATGTGCGGCCTCCTCGGCATCACGCTCGGCAACCGCGCTCAAAATCATCGTCTCCGCAAAAGTATCTTTTTCGGCACCGCTTTTTACATACTTTGCGGACTCATCCTAATTTGGGGCTTGCTCCTTCTCAACTTCATCCCAGACTTCCGCGCTATGATTGTCGACTTGGACGTCAATCTCTCCACTCCATATGCCTTCGATCCAATCCTCATGATTAAGCTCCTTTCTATCGTCTTTATTATTTATTCCACCCTTATCGCCACCCTCTATTTCTCGAACCGTGCCTTACTTCAAAAAGGCGTCGATGTCGACTAACCTACTTCACCAAAAACGTCGACTAATTACCCCGCCAGAAGACCTTGACTAATCGCTTCACAAAAAACCTCACGATCCATCAAAACTAAAACCAATCATCCTAACCGTGCTATAATTCAATTATGACCCCCCCCCAGACGCATTTTCGAACAACCTTCTCCGCCATAACCTAAATTTTTCCGTGGGCCAAACACACTTCAAAAACTTCAAATTCAACTTATCTAATTCAGAAAGGGAATTATGACAGGACTCGTCCTTAACCAAGTTTCAAAATCTTTCGCCGGCAAAAAAGTTGTCGACAAAGTCTCCCTGAAACTCGACAAACCTGGCGTCTACGGTCTCCTCGGGACCAACGGCGCTGGCAAAACCACCACTATTCGCATGCTCCTCGGCATCATCAACAAAGACAGCGGCGAAATCACCTGGAACGGCCAAGCCGTCAACCGCAAAGACGTCAATTTCGGCTATCTCCCTGAAGAACGTGGCGTCTATCCTAAAACCAAAATCCTCGACCAACTTATTTATTTCGCCGAACTTAAAGGCATGAACAAAGTCGACGCCGAGAAATCAATCCGTAAATGGGCAAAACGTCTCAAAGTCGAAGAATACCTCGAAATGCCCGCCGAAAAGCTTTCCAAAGGCAACCAGCAAAAAATCCAATTCATGACCGCCATCATCCACGACCCAGACCTCGTCGTGCTCGATGAGCCATTCAGTGGCCTCGACCCCGTCAACACCACCATCCTCAAAGACATCATTATTAACCTCGTCAAATCCGGCAAATATGTCATCATGTCTGCCCACCAAATGGCGACCATTGAAGAATTCTGTAGCGACATTCTCATCCTCAATAAAGGCAAAACCGTTCTCCAGGGCAATCTTAAAGATATCAAAGCCGCCTACCCCGCCAACCGCGTCGAAATTGACGTCGATGAAGACATCAACAAATATATCAATCAAGCTAAATTGACAATCTTAAATGAGAAGAATCATCAATATACCTTGCGGATTTCAAACGAAACCGAAGCCGAAAAACTTCTCAAACAGCTCGTCGAAAATCACATCAAAATCAACCGTTTTGAAATCCTCAAGCCAACCCTGAACGACATTTTCATCGAGAAAGTCGGCGCTACGAGCGAAGCGAACATCGCCACGCCAAACACCCCAGATGAAGCGGACGTCATTCAAAACGACGCCGCGGATAACCAAACCGTAGAAGAAACAGGAGCTGAAAATGAATAATTTTAAAGATATTTGGACCGTCGCAAAGTTCACCATGAAAGACATGGTGAGCCGCAAATCCTTCCGCATCTCTACTATCATTATACTGGTGCTCATAGTTGTCGGGTTTAACATCCCTAATTTCATTAGCAATCTTAACGGCGGAGATTTCAGCGAAACAATTTTAATCTCTGACCCAGAAAATGTTTTCGACGGCCAGCTCGAAACTCTCAACACGCTCGACCCTAGCTATAAATACGAACCCACGGATGACGGTTTTGACGAAATCAAATCTAAACTTGAGTCTGGCGACGCCAGCTCCGCTATCACCATCGACAAAACTGCTGATAACGTCAAGATTACCTACATTACCGAAAATACCGCGATGCTAAACGGTTTTCCGACCGGTCTCATGGACGCTCTAAGCGCGCTCTATACTAACATCCAAATCCAAAAACTAAACCTCACCGAACAACAACTTGCTAGCTTAGTGCCAAACTTTGAGTTTGAGCTCCGTCAAACCGAAGACCAAACCATCGGCGGCAACATCGGCGTCATGTTAATCCTATCGTGCGTCCTCTTCTTCGCCATTTACTTCTGCGCCTTCCAGGTTTCCAGCTCCATCACGACCGAAAAAACTTCCAAAATCATGGAAACTCTCGTCACCTCCACCAGCCCCCGCACCATCATCCTCGGCAAAACTATCGGTATCGGTCTCGTCGGCCTCGGACAAGTTTTACTTTTTGCAATTACCGCAATCATCTGCGCAAAACTCTGTCTCGACCCAGAAATCTTAAACGCCCTGCTCGATCTCTCGAACTTTACGCCTTATCTCGCTATCATTACTATCGTCTACTTTATCCTCGGCTATTTTGCCTATGCCCTACTCTACGCATTGACCGGCTCCACCGTCAGCAAACCCGAAGACATCCAATCCGCCAACACTCCTGTCGTCATTTTAACCATGGTCGGCTTCTACCTCTCCTACTTCACCCTCACCAACCCGACCGGCGATCTTAATATTTTTGCCTCGCTTCTCCCGATTTCTTCACCCTTCTGTATGCCGCTTCGCGTCATGATGGGACTCGCGAACGGCTGGGACGTCGCGCTATCAATCGCCATTCTCCTTGTTTTCTGTTTCATTGTCGCTCACATCGCTATCAAAGTCTACTCCAACGCCATCCTAAATTACGGTTCCAAAATGACAATCAAAGATATCATCCGCACTTACAAACAAAAGTAAAGAACTAAAAAAGTGGAGTCCTCAAAGCTCCACTTTTTGCTGTATAATATACTCATGAACGAACTTATTATTCATGGCATTTATCGACATTACAAAGGCGATTATTATATCGTCGAAAACGTCGCACATCACAGCGAAACCGACGAAGAATTAGTCATCTATCGCGGGCTCTACGAAAACGGCCATATGTATTGCGCTCGCCCGAAGGATATGTTCTTGAGCGAAATCGATCCCGCCAAAATCCCCGACGACCAGCCCAAGCAAAAATATCGCTTTGAGCTTCAGAATATCAAAAGCGTCGCCAAACACTAACCAACCACATCCGCGGAAATGTCGCAGAAATACTATGCCGCTATCGACCTAAAATCCTTCTATGCTTCTGTCGAGTGCAACGAACGTGGTCTAGACCCGCTCACTACAAATCTTGTTGTCGCTGACGGCTCGCGCACCGAGAAAACTATTTGTCTTGCGGTCTCACCCTCGCTCAAATCCTACGGTCTTCCTGGACGCGCCCGACTTTTTCAAGTTATCGAAAAAGTTCGCGAAATCAACGCCGAACGCCTCAAACGCGCACCGCTCGGCGTCTTTCTCGGACAATCTTCCGACAATAATCTCCTCCAACAAAACCCAAACCTCGCCCTCGATTATATCGTCGCAACCCCGCGCATGAAATATTACCTCGACTACAGCTCGCGCATCTACGATGTCTATCTTCGACATCTCGCGCCAGAGGATCTTTACGCCTACTCAATCGACGAAATCTTCTGCGATATCACAAGCTACCTAAGACTCAATCGCCTCACACCCTCCGAATTCGTTACCAGAATCGTCAAGGACATCTACGACGAAACCGGCATCACCGCCACCGCCGGTATCGGCACGAACCTCTTTCTCGCCAAAGTCGCCATGGACATTCTAGCCAAACACGCCAAGCCAAACCAGGCTGGCGCCCGCATCGCCGAACTTAACGAACAGAGTTTTCGCGAGCAGCTCTGGGCACACGAGCCAATCACCGACTTCTGGCGCGTCGGACGCGGCTACGCCAAACGCCTCGCCGCCCACAACATTTTCACTATGGGTGACATCGCCCGCTGCTCATTAGAAAATGAAAAACTCCTTTACGATTTATTTGGCGTCAATGCTGAATTACTTATCGACCATGCCTGGGGTTACGAAGATGTCGAAATCGCCGAGGCCAAAAATTATCATTCCGAAACCAAAAGTCTTAGCTCTGGCCAAGTTCTTTCTTGCCCCTACTCTTTCACCGACGCAGAAGTTATCGTCCGCGAAATGGCCGAAAGTCTATCGCTCGAACTTGTCCAAAAAGGTTATATCACCGACCATTTAGTTTTGCATATCGACTACGACAAAGACAGCCTCGTCCCCACATTACAATCCGAATCAATCGCCGAAGACCGCTACGGTCGTCGCGTTCCGAAGCCAGCCCACGGGACTTATCGTTTGCCCCTACGCACTTCTTCTACTCGCCTCATTACCGATGGTTTTCTCGAACTCTATCACCAATACGTTAATCCAAATTTCCACATCCGCAAAGTCGCCGTCGTTGCCGATGAATTAGTAGACGAAAACACGCCATCCGATCAGCCCGAAACCAATCTCCAGCTCGACTTTTTCACAAACTATGCCGAACTTGAACATAAGAAACAACTTGAGATGAAACGCCTCCATGGCGAAAAACAAGTCCAAAAAGCCATCCTTAACATTCGCAAACGTTACGGTAAAAATGCTATTCTTCGCGGCACAAACTTCGAACCTGGCGCTACCAGCCGCAAGCGCCACCGCCAGATCGGAGGACACCGCGCATGATTTCGCCCAAGCATACTTCAAGAAGCCTAGATGATTATTCTGATATAATTAACCTTCCTCGCCCAATATCAAAAACTCGTCCACGCATGGACAGAAACTCGCGCGCCGCTCAATTTGCCCCCTACGCCGCTCTCGTCGGGCATCGCGACATTATTGCTAATGAAGAAAACCTCGCCGCTACGAAAACCAATCTCGACCGCAATATTACCATCGAACTCGACCCTGATCAAAATCCCGACTTTAATTCTGAACTTGATTCTTCTCAGAGCTCCGACGAATTCTAAAAAACGCCCTTGACAGTTGAGTCACCATTCAACTATACTAATAGTTGAGCACCCGTTCAATTATCCTGATATCGGGCGAGAAACAACTAACTAGGAAAACTTATGACCGAACCCAAATTAACTTGCGATTGCGATGCAATTCATCAAGACGCCGTCGCTCGCGCTCTCAAAAACCGCCCCGAAAGCGAGGAACTAGACCGCCTGTCTCACCTTTTTAAAATCCTGGGGGACCGGACGCGCATTGCAATCCTCCAAACTCTTGACCAGAATGAAATGTGCGTTTGCGACCTCGCAAATGTCCTCGATATGACAAAGTCTTCCATTTCACATCAGCTCGCAGTCCTGCGCGACGCGCATATTATCAAAAGTCGCCGCGCCGGCAAAGAAGTTTATTATTCAATGGAAGACGACCACGTCACAAAGCTCTACGAGCTCGGCCTCATCCACATCAAACATCTAGAAAATCAGGAGTAAAATCATGCGTTACAAATATACTATTCATAATCTCGACTGCGCAAACTGTGCCCGCGAAGTCGAAGAAACTCTCGCAAAAGACCCGCGTCTTGATCACGTCAGCGTCAACTTCAATACCTCCAAAGTCTCCTTCGACTCCGAAACCAAAATCGCGCTTGACGAGCTCAACCGTCTCATCCAAAAAGCCGAGCCGGAAGCCTATCTCACCGACAACGCTTCCGTCGATGATGTTCCAGCAAAGCCTCTCCGACAAACCATTATCCTCGTCATCGCTCTAGCCATCGGCACTATTTCCTATTTCGCTCCACTCCCGACTGCCGTCAAAATTCTCGGCTACATCGTTGCCTACAGTATTTTGTTATATCGCACGGCCAGGAACGCCATCAAACTTCTTTTCAAAAGTCATACCCTAAACGAGAACGCGCTCATCACCATCTCCTGCATTGGCGCACTCTGTATTGGCGAAATACTTGAAGGTATGATGGTTATCGCGTTTTACACTATCGGCAAAATCTTAGAGGCTAAGGCATTAGATAACTCACGCCGCGGAGTCCAGGAACTCCTCGACCTCAAACAACCTTACGCCAACCTGCTAGACCCAAAGACCAAACAAATCCAAAAAATCTCCGTCGATGATATTAAAACTGGCGACTGCTTAGTTGTCAAGAAAGGCGAAAAGATCCCCGTCGACGGCGTCATCGTCAAAGGCGAAACTACCTTAGATCTCTCCGCCCTTACCGGCGAAAGTCTCCCCGTAAAAGTCGCAGAAAATTCCAGTATTCTTTCCGGTTCCGTCAATACCGGCAACGTCATTCACCTTCGCGTCGAAAAAACTTTTGCAAGCTCTACTGTCGCCAAAATCCTTGAGCTACTCGAAGACGCCACCGACAAGAAAGCCAAAACCGAAACCATCGTTGCCAAAATCAGCAAAGTCTATACTCCAATCATCATCCTACTTTCGCTCCTCACAATCTTTCTACTTCCAACTATCTTTCACCTTTCGTTCTCCGATGCAGTTTATCGCAGCCTCACTTTTCTTGTCATCTCTTGCCCCTGCGCAATCGCCATTTCCGTCCCTCTCTCTTATTTCACCGGGATCGGCACCGCCAGCAAACACGGCATCCTCATCAAGGGTAGCAACTATCTCGACAACCTCAGCTCCGCAAAAAACATCATCTTCGATAAAACTGGCACCCTCACTAGCGGAAAGTTTTCCGTCACCAACATCGAGGTCTTCGATAATACTTATTCAAAAGACGAAGTCATCGATTTACTGGTCGCCGGCGAAACACTTTCGGGGCACCCTATCGCCAGCTCCATACTCAGGCTCCGGCCTAAACACGCCAAACTTCCGAAAGTCAAAAACTTCCAGGAAATTACCGGACAAGGCATCACCTATACCGTTAAAAATCAACACATTTCCGTCGGCAATTCACTACTTTGCCCATGTCAAGAAAACGCCCTACTACACGTTCATATCAACAATCGGCACGTTGCTTCAGTCACTATTTCTGACAGCATCAAGCCTTCCGCCGTCGAAACCATCCAAGCCCTAGAAAAGCGCAATCTAATAACCTACATGTTCACAGGCGACAAAAACTCCGTCGCAAAATCTATTGGGCGCGAACTCGGCATCGACCATATCTACGCCGAAATGCTACCGACCGATAAATTTCATCGCTTCGAGACTATCGCGAAAAACGCTCCGACTATTTTCGTTGGTGATGGAATCAACGATGCGCCGGTACTCCGTCGCGCAGACATCGGTATCGCCATGGGTGCAGCTGGTTCTGAATCCGCCATTGAAGCCGCCGACGTCGTAATTATGAATGACGACCTCGCCAAGATCCCTTATCTACTCAAACTCTCCGATTTCACAAAGCATATTATTTACCAAAATCTCATCTTCGCCATCACGGTTAAAATCCTCATCCTCATCGCCAGCCTCTTTGGCCTCGCTAATATGTGGTTCGCGGTCTTCGCCGATACCGGCGTCACACTTCTCACCATTCTCAATACCCTCCGTATCCTTCGCAAAACTTACACAAACTAATTTCTCCCGCCACAATTCTCACTACACATTTTTATATTCCGTAGTATAATAAGCATAAGAACTATATTAAAGAGGAGAAGTTATCGTGGCAGAAACACGTAAAACTACTAAACCAAAAACCAAACCAGCCAAAAAGCCTGCGACCAAGCCAGCTAGCAAGCCGTCCGTCAAACCGAAAGAAGTCAAAGAAGTAAAGACCACTACTACTTCCAAACCAAGCACCGCTAAGCCTGCTACCGCCACCGGCAAAACTGGCGCCAGCAAAGGCATCCTCATCGCTATCATCGTCATCGCAATCATTGCCGTCGTTGCAGGCGTAGTCGTCTGTGTCATCAATGGCTGCATGAAAAATGACGAAACCGTCATGATCGAAAACGGCAAAGGCGACAAAGTCGAATCTAAATATGTTTCGCTAGAAGGTTACAAGTATCGCGTCCTCGTCCCGACCAGCTTCAAAACCTTGAGTGCCGAAGAAATCGCCAAAGATTACGGCACCAGCGAAGCTCCTGAACTCGTCTACGCCAACGAAGAGAACACCGTCAATGTTGCTTTCAGCAAACCAAACAACTCTTTGAAGAATGACGAAATCGAAGAATACCTCAATGCTATGAAAACTATTCTCGGTACCAGCATGGACGTCATCAGCGCCAACATGGTCGAGAAAGATGGCCACAATATCGGTATCCTCAAGATTGTCAGCGAACTCGAAGACGAGAAAATCTACAACCAAATGGCTTTCTTCTCCTACGATGACAAGCTCGCCATTGTCACCTTCAACTGCCGCGACAACGTCCGCAACGAATGGGAAAAAGTCGGCGATTCTATCATCGACTCCATCAAGTTCTAAGCCAATCAACTAGAACAACAAAAACTCCCGACCTAAAATCGGGAGTTTTTCTAAGGTATTCGAAGTCGTAACTAGATTTTTTCTAGATTAGTATTTTCTTCTTGCATAGCGCATCTATCCGATGAGTAAGCAAGAAAAAATGCCAAGATAGGAGAATCTGGCACGACGTGGTGGGCGGGGAGGGAATCGAACCCTCACTCCCTTGCGAGAACCAGATTTTGAGTCTAGCGCGTCTACCAATTCCGCCACTCGCCCACAATAAAACTAAAAAGTTCTGAACATCACTTATTATAGCACAAAATCTCCCGCAAAGGAAGCCCTAAAAACCATAAAAATCCATCGAGTATGCTATAATAGTATATATGGATTTCAATAACGGTGGGCCCTCTTCTAATTCCAATCGGCATAAAACCGCTGCCGAAATTGCCCGCGAAAAAGTTCTCGCGGTTTATTCGTCAACTGTCAAAAGCCTCAAAAAACTTTCGCCAGACTCCAAAAGCTCCCCAGACCAGGACCAATATCTCACCCCTCCAGCTCCCGGCGCTATTTATTCTACTTCCGAAACCAACAATGCCCCCGAAGCCCCAGCTGCCTCCGAGCCGGACCCTTCAGCCTACCCAATTCAAAACATCCCCGCCCAAAACTACTCTTCAACCTACGCCGCCGGAGACTATGACCAGCCGAGTTACTCCGCTCCCTACTCCGAGCAAAGCAACTACTACCAACAGGAAAACTACAACCAAGAAAACTACTATCAGCAAAACTCGCATGATTCTGGCTATACGGGCTACGATAATAATTACAACAGTTATAACAACCAGCCCGATTATAACCAATACAATCAAACTACTGCATCCGACGTTCCGACTCATAATTCCGCCGGCTACGATTACACCGACGAGACTAGCTCGCTAAAAGACGCGCCAATCAACCAAACTGCCGTTGCCGACGAATGGCAACAGTATCACTCCGCCTGGCAAAATTACTATCAAAATTATTACAGCGAATACTACGCCAAAGCTGCCCAAAACTATCTCGCCACCGAAAAACTCAAAAACGAACGCGTTGCTAGCGGCGCCGCCCGCAAACACCGCCATACGAAACGCCTTATTCCGATTTTTATCCTCATTGCTGTTATTCTCGGCACACTTTTTCTTCAATACAACCGCCTTATCTTCGCTCCTATCATGGCCTACGTTTCGCCAAACACCGAATCTGCTCCCACCAACATCGAAGCGGTCGACCCGACCGTATCTGGCGCCGTCACCGCCGACCCACGTCTTATTATTCCTAAACTCAATATCGACGTCCCGGTCGCCTTCAATATTCACTACAACGACACTTTCGAAGCCATGAATCATGGCGTCGCCCAATTCATGATCCCCGGCGCCAGCGCCCTTCCTGGGCAAATTGGCAATCTTGTCATCTCGGGCCACTCCGCCGGCGACATTTACAGCAGTAACCCTTATAAGTTCATTTTCTCCGGTCTTGAACGCCTCGAAGCCGGCGACCTCATTTACATCAACTACGAATCAAAACGCTATACTTACCAGATGACCGGAAGCGAAGTTGTCGAACCAACCGACGTCGCCGCGCTCGTCTACGACACCAACAAGCCTATCCTCACCCTCATCACCTGCACCCCGCTCGGCACCTCCCGCTATCGCTTGCTCGTCATCGCCGAGCAAATCAGCCCAAGCTACGAAGGCGGCGAAATCCAAGAAACTCCCGACGCTGCTGATGGCGATTCAAATATCTCCATGCCCTCCAACGAGCCCTCCTTCTTCGAAAACATCTGGAGCGGCCTCTTCGGAAACTAACAACAAAGAAGCTAACCGCAAGAGATAAATCTCGCAGGGAATTAATCATATAGAAACTAGTCGCGAATCTTTTCTCGTACTAGTTTGATGCCGGTTTTATCTTCCGACAAATAATACATCCACTTATTATTCGACGCAATCATTACCGGCCGAGCCATCGGCGTCAACTTATCCTCACTCGCCTGAGCATCCGCCTTCACGCTCTCTGATAAATTCCGTCGGTTCGTCCCATCGAAATCCCAAACCAATATCTCACCGTTGCTCACCGCATACATCATGCTACCGTCCAGCCAATTCAAACCCGCCGTCGGTGCCTCATATTCATACAAATCGCCCATATCGAGATCAATCACCATATATTTAGCGCCAGCCCGCGCCACTAAATATTCGTTTCCCGTGCTCACTTCCAGACTTTCTGGTATCGTGCTAAATACATTGTCCTCCGCAAGCGTCTTTAATCCGGAAAGGTCCGCTCCTTTTTCGTCATACGAAGGCAAATCACCATATAGAATCGTCGGCTTATCTCCAACTACATAGCACATATAATCTTCATCAAAATATCTCGCCAACGCAATCTGCGTCTTCTCGCCAGGCTTCACTTTCGCAAGAATCGTCCCGTCTTTTTCGTCATTTCGATAAACCCCAATCGCCCTATATTTTTCTTCGCCGCCCTGCGCCGTAAGCTCCGTCGTTGAATAAATAACATTCGTACCGTTACTATCAAAATCTTGAATATTACCCAACAAAACTCGCGACATTGTCTTCTCGGAAACATTAATCCGTCGAAGCTGATGATTCTCCAACGCAAAAAGTTGATTCGCCGCATTATCAATCATCTCAATCCGGTCAAAACTCATCCCGAACGTCTTTGTCAAATTCAGACTATTCGCTACGTCCCGCAAGTTGACTAACACCCATTCCGTCTTCCCATCGTAAGACACTTTCGCTAGAACCCTATTCTCATCCTTGCTCCAAGTCAAGCTCATAATTTCACCCTCGAAATGATACTTCGGAGTTGTACTTTGCGCATCAATCCCCACCTTCGCCTTCGTCTCAGCCTTTTCCTCAACCATCCCCGGCAAAATCCCTGACAAATCCAGCAGAGTCGTCTTCACTTCATCGCCTTTAACTTCCAATAGCTTCCAAGTCGCCGCACCTTTTTCGGCATATATAATATAGTTGCGACTTTGCGACGGCTGATAAAACTCCAGCCCCGCCTTCTCGTCTTTCGTCTTATCGCTTAGATTCATTACCGCCTCCGCCACACGATTCTGCAAGAACAATCGCGGATAGTGCAAACGCACCAAAACCCCTGGATACATTTTTACCGTCTTCTCCCAAGTATCATAATTCTCGCGCGACAACTTCAGAGTATGTTCTCCCGCCGACATCGTCTTGCTCAAATTCGTCCGCGAAAACAGCGTGCCCCCATCAAGCTCCACCGTCGCCCCCGTCGGCAAACTATGAATCTGCATCAATCCGGATTGCTCAATACCACCATTGCTCGAAATAAAAAATCCCATCGCCGCCAAAGTCGCAACAACGACAATCACCAGCACCGACAAGACCATACCGGCCTCCGCAATCAAAACTCGAATAAATTGTTTCTTTTTCTTTTCTTCGTAATCCATATCTACCTACATATTATAACATACTTTTTATCATAATTTTGCTCTTGCTTTTTCATAGTGCTTGAAGTTATAATAGTAATAAGCAAAAACACGATGAGGAGTTATTAATGAGTAAAATACAACTTGAGTCTGGTCCTGCCAGTTCTGCGACTCATCGTCTTACTCAACCCTCGTCTACCCTTAACCGTCGCTACGTTACTCGCCCGACCAACCTGGCAATCGAAGAAGCTGCAAAATCTATCCCAGAGAGCATTTCCGAGTCTAGCGCTCCTTCGCGCCTCGTAAATCTTCGCGTTCATAGCGCCGATTTACTTGCCGCCGCAAAGGCCGAAGCCGAAGCGCCGAAAACCGAAGAGCCCGTCATTCATACTGTCGTCGAATTAGGCGGCGCACCCGAGCCAGAGCCTTATCAAGCCGCGCCCGCCGAAAGCGAATTCAGCCCCATCGCAGACCCTACCCCTAGCATTTATAGCGACCAGGCCTATGTCTCCGTCGACCAAATGATCCCTGAGACCGATTCCTTCGCCGAGCCTACCCCTGTCGTCGAAACCATGGTCGCGACAATCACATCCAACACTGATACGAACCTAGCACCAGCCCCCGAACAATATTCTCAATCCTTCGCTCCCGCGGTTATTGACAACACTCCAACTCCCGCCCCAACCCCTACTATCGACCCGCGCGACCTCGCTATGAATATTGCTGCCGACTACGCCGCCGCCAGCATGAGCGCAACCGTCGCCGAGCCTGCCCCAGAGCTCTCTGTTGATACCTACGTAGGCCTCGACGCCACTTCTACCGATTCTATCGACGCCATCGCTCGCGCCGCTTCCGACGCCATTGCTTCTATCCGTACCGCCACCGAACCAGAAGAAATTTCCGAGCAAATCGCTTCGCTCCAAGCCTTCGCCGAGAACATCCGCGCCAACTCCTCTATGCCAGAAATGGCCGAGCTCAGCAATACAATCGACAAGTTCATCAGCGTCGCCATGAAGTCGACCAAAGTCAAAGAAACCGCCAGCAAAAAAGTCTCCCTCAGCTCAAAAGCCAATCGTGCCGCCGACAAAGTTGCTAAAAGTTCTGCAAAAGTCATTAACCGCACAAAACCGACTACAACCGCCAAACCAGCCACAAAGCTCGTAAAAAGCACCGCGAAAAAACCTGTCGCCGCTCGCCCTGCTGCCTCGCGTCCAATCGTCAAAAAATCCGCCAATCGCCCGGTCGCTCGTCCGACTTCGCGCACTGCTACCCGCCCCGCCGCGACCTCTCTCGACCAAGACCAAGCCCTTCGTCGCGCCCTTCGTTCCGTCGCCGCCATGGACGACGAACCAGACGCCCGCCCAGTCAAATCTCCAGTTCGCCGCAAAGGGAACGTCAAACGCTTCGCACTCGCTTTCGTTTGCGCCGTGTTGTGCGTCGGCGCCGTCACTTATTTCGTTGGCACGAGCATCCCCGACATCTCCGTCCGCGTCGCCGCCATGCAAACCGGCGTCGAGGCCTCTTATCCTTCCTATATCCCGCGCGATTACTCTTTGAAAGATATCAGCTCCGAAAGCGGCAAAATCACTATTACTTTTGAAGGCCCCGACAATGCTTCCTTCACCTTAACCGAAGAAAAATCCTCCTGGGACAGCACCACCCTCCTCCGTAACTACGTCGAACCAACTTGGAAAGATAACTATACCAGCACCCACGAGCAGGGAATCACAATTTACGTCTCCGGCTCTAATGCAGCCTGGGTGAATGGCGGCGTCCTCTACAAAATCAACTCCGTGAGCGCCAGCCTCACCAACAAACAGCTCCGCAACATCGTTACCTCCATGTAATCCGCAATCTGTGATATAATATATATCATGAAAACACGATTTGCTCCCAGCCCGACCGGCTATATTCACATTGGAAACGTCCGTAGTGCGATTTACCCTTATCTTTTGGCGCGCCAGCAAGACGGCACTTTTATCCTCCGCATCGAGGATACTGACCAGGCTCGTTTCGTCGAAGGAGCAACTGAACTTATTGAAGACACTTTGAAATGGCTCGGTCTCGAATGGGATGAGGGCCCCGTTGTTGGCGGCCCTGCCGAACCATATTTCCAATCCCAACGCGCCGACATCTATCGCGCCTGGGGCGAAAAGCTCATCGCAAAAGGCCGCGCCTACGCCGACCCGACCGATTCCGAAACCATCCAGAAATATCGCGACGAATGTAATGCGAAGAAAATCCCATACCTCTATCGTAATTTCCGCCCCGAAAATCCGCCCGAATGGAAGCCAGGCATCCCGCTCCGTTTCAAAGCTGACCCGAAGCCTCGCAAGTGGCACGACGAAGTCATGGGTGACCTCGAAGCTGGCCCCGAAGTCCAAGACGACATCATCCTCATCAAAGCTGACGGTATGCCAACTTATAACTTCGCACACATCGTCGATGATGCCGAAATGGGCGTCACTCACGTCATGCGCGGCGTCGAGTATCTTTCTAGTACCCCGAACTATCTCGCCCTCTACGAAGCACTCGACCTTGAAGTCCCGAAGCTCGTTTCTCTTCCGCACATCCTCGCCCCGACCGGCAACAAGAAGCTCGGCAAGCGCGACGGCGCTAAATCCGCCACCGAATATCGTGCCGACGGCGTCCTCCCCGAAGCCATGCTAAACTATCTCGCCTGCCTCGGCTGGAACGACGGCACCGAGCAGGAAATCTACACGAAGGACGAACTTATCAAGAACTTCTCCCTCGACAAGATTCAGAACTCCGGCGCCCGCTACGACGAGACCAAGCTCCTCTGGATGAACGGCCAATGGATTCGTCGTATTGCCGACGAACGGGGAATTGACGCCCTCTACGCTCGCACGATTACTGGCGATGGCTTCTGGCCTGAGTCCGCCGCCCCTTACGACGATGAATATAAGAAAAAAGTCCTCGCTATTATTTACGACCGCCTCAAAACTCTCGCCGACCTCCGCGATATGACGACTTATTTCTTCGAAAATCCAACCGTCGACCTCGAAATGATCACCGGCAACAAGTTCCTCAAGAAATTCTCCGAAGATGAACTTTCCGATATGCTCATGCTAACGTCTCGCAAGCTCGAGACCATCCAAGATTGGAATGCCGACAATCTCCAAGCCGCCCTGAACGAATTGCTTGAAGAAACCGGCAAAAAGCCCGCCGAACTTTTCTCCGTCATCCGTATCGCACTTTCTTTCGCGCCCTTCAGCCCCGCCCTTCACCTCACCATGAACGTCCTCGGCAAAAATCTCACCCTCTCCCGCCTCCAGACCGCCGCTACCGCCCTCGAGAATGACTAGCCCTGCTGACGCACCCCTTGAACGCCAGCCGCATAATAACCAAAGGAGCATCACATGCCAAAAAACAAAAATCCTAACCCTTCCGACTCGACCCACAAAAAATCCAAGAAGCCACTCATTATCGCCATAGTTGCCGTTCTCATCCTTTGCGCCGCCGGCACCGCCAGCTACTTCCTCTTCTTCCGCGACGACGCTCCCCTAAAATCCAACAGTTCGCTCAATATCGGGCTCAAAGACCCTGATCCAATCTACAGCAACCTCACCGGTCTAGAAATCACCGACGAGAGCCTCAACGCTAGCCCGACATTTTGCGTCCAAATCCCGAATGGCAGCACCGACGGTGCCCGCCCCCAGGTCGGACTTACTCAGGCCGGCGTTGTTTTTGAAGCAATCGCCGAGACAGGCATCACCCGTTTCGCCGCCGTCTTCCAAAACCCGACCTCTAGCGCTATCGGCCCCGTCCGCTCGCTCCGCCCCTATTATCTCGACTGGGACACCCCATTCGACTGCACCGTCACCCACGCCGGCGGCTCCGACGAAGCTCTCGCCGCCATCCGCCAAGGCGGTCAACGCAACCTCGACGAGGACTACTCCTACATGTGGCGCGAAGAGGGAACCGGCCGCCTCTGGAACAATCTCTTCACCTCTCCCGCCAATCTCCTCCAGTTCAACTCCGACCACGGTTACGCCTCCTCCAATCCTCAAACTTTCCCCCGCCTCACCCCGAGCGAAGCCGCCGACATCGCCCATAAAAACGCCTATCCCGAATGCCCCGAAGACTCCGAATGTGATATCGCCCCACTCGTGAATAACATCTATATTAACTTCGGCAACTGGGTCAACTACAACACCGTCTACACCTACAACCCCGAATCCAACACCTACGCCCGCAGCTATCAAAGCGGCGACGCCCACCTCGTCTATGAATGTTCCGCCAATCTCGCCGAACCCAACACTGTCACCGAATGCGGCGAGCTGAAACAAATCGCCCCGAGCGCCGTCGTCGCCATGATGGTCCAGGAGCACACTATGGCTGACGGATATCACGAAAGCATCACGACCATCGGCTCCGGCAAAGCCTACATTTTCCAAAATGGCGAAGCCATCGAAGGCACCTGGGCAAAATCCGCCCAGAATAGCCAAATCGTCTTCAAAGACGCCTTCGGCGAGATCGTCAGGTTCACCCCCGGTCAACTCTGGATCGCCGCCGTCCCCCAGTTCGGCAGCGTCAGCTGGGAATGACCCTTCAAAACTCAATCATATAGGCCCCAAATTGCGTTTCTCCAATTTTTATATGAAAAACTATCGCCTAGCGAGGATAGCGAACAGAGAGAAAACTACGTTTTCTCTCTTGAGCGACGCAACTAGTCTAAGCATTTTGTGCCAAAATGCTTGACAAAAATACTAGTCTGTGATACAATAGGCATATGGAGGCTCCTAGCCTAGCAAATTACGGAATTAGCGTTTGAGAGAATATTAGCAAAAGTTCTCGCGGCTAAGCTTGGTTATCCGTTACGACCGCCAGCCTTAGCTGCGAGTATCTCGCGGCGATATTCTATAGCCGACGGGCTTTAAACGAGGTGAGAGTATGCATACTCTTGAGGAACTCAAACAGAACAGTATCCACATCATCCCCGGCACCATCGCGTACTGGCCGCAGCACGACCAGGAAGAAGAAATCCACCCCGAGGAAATGCTTTCGAAGTTCAATGGCCGCGTCTACGCGGCGAACAACTCAACGATTGCCTTCATCCTCGACCAGGAGTTCTTCGTCACACCCTACACCCGTGCCACCATGCGCATCCTGCGGGACGCTGGCTACACCGAAGCCAGCTTCTATGTTCCTTTCAGTAACTGGGATTACCCCAAGTACGCCGCCGAAAGATGGCTCGAACTCCGCCGCTGGGCGCAGCAAACCTATCTGGAAGACTATAACCGCGATGCCAACGAATGGTCCGACAAGCATGGCTTTAACGCTATCAGCGACGAGGCCATAGCCAAAACCATTTGCGTCCCCACGACCGGCCTCCCCTTTCATAGCCCCAGGGGGTATGACGACAAATACTACGGCGCATGTCAGGGTTATTTTCTGGATTGCAGTGCCGTCATGGTAATTGGCACGTTCTGCCGCAACAACGGCGTCGTCGCCTTCGTCTACCGTGACGGGATGACCTATCTGGCCAGAGGTTACAAAATCATCCCCGACCTGACGGCCGCCGGCTACAAGGAAAGTAGCTTCTTCGTGCCGCTTTCCAATGGCGAAACTATCACCGACCCCAGCCTTGCCGCCCAGTGGGAAAGCCTCAAACGCAAATAATTCCACCCCAGCCCCGGTTCAATATGCGTTACACATTGCGAGCCGGGGCGCTCGCTTTTTCGCTCTACCCGTCTCGCACAACTTTCCGCCCCAGCCGCCGCCCCGCCAAATAAGTTCATAAATCCGTTGGGTAGATTTATAAGTTCTCCGATATCGATTTTATTGTAAAAAAGGAATAAGTATGTGCTATATCGTTTCCTGCGTCATGATTCGCAGACAAGTTGACTTATTTTGGCGGTTGCGGAGGCTAGAGCGGAGAAAACTGGTTTTCCTAAACTCTACATCCATTGTAGACTTTTATTTTTCTCCACCCCTGTTAGCCACCTCCTAAACTCTACAACGGTTGTAGAGTTTTACCGGGCAATACAACGGACAGACATACCATAATTCCTAGCATATGTATCGCCTAACGGAGTAATAGTGGATGCACCGTTAAACGTCAAGTAATACGCAGTCGTACTACTCGAAGCTTTCGGAGTAGAAGACCAGTAATATCCTTGGTCGCCAGCACGAGCAAATAGCCAGCTGTTATTAGGTTCGACTTTACCACCCCTCACAAAATAATACGGAGAACTAGTTAATACGGCAACATTAGCACCCACAGAACCAGAGTTTATAAGCCCCTGCAAGCTACCGATGCTCGTATCATTCGCTGTTGGCAATCTCCACCCCTTCGGGCAGATTGAATCGCTCGCCTGTCCAGAATAAATCTCACCACCAGTTCCAGCCGTCGCCGCATTCCAGGAGTAATGATTGCCCAGAATATAATGCGCATTAATATCCGCATTAGCGCTAGTAGGTGTCGAATATGCCGTAAATTGATTAGTGCAATTCGCCGCGCTATTTTTAGGGTATCCACAATCATTCGCTGTCGTCGGATTAGTGATTCGATAATTTCCCAAGTTCCAAGAACGCGCCTGCATCCGGTCGTTCGTGATCGTCGAACTGGTCGCACTCGTTGCCGTTGTATACCCGGGCGTCCAATTCGCAGTAATGTCTGAATCGCTCGGCGTCAGCGTCTTCGATGTCGACAAATCAAGGTCTAAGTTCTGCGTCATCCAACATTTACCATCCGTCAATTTACCAACCCAATAGTATTTTCCATCGCGCGCGTCTTTCAACTGTGCCGTATCGCCGCTTTTCGACGCCGTACAAACCGCCGTTGTCATGTCTTGCATATTTGCCAGCGATGTGAGTCCGACTATCTCCAGCGGCGAAGACACCACGCTCATCGTCACCGAATTCCGATAAGTCCCAGCCGGTTTATCTGCGCCGATATTCGCCGCAAAACTCAAAGCATAAGTCGTCGTCTCGCTCGGGATACTTGTCGAAGCATTCGTATAAAGAGTTTCGCCCCGCCCCGCCGTCGAAATCGCCTTATATTGCGCATCATCCGCTACCGTATCCGTATTTCGCGCCCAAGCATAGCCCCAGGTATTTGTCGTCATTTCGCTGTATTTCTTTGTTCCAGAAATCGGCGCAATCGTCTCCGCTCCGCCAACTCGCGTCAAATTAGCACTGTTACTCCCTATATAAACACTATATCCTCCCGAATTCTCCACGCTCACAATTGCTTTCACTAAAAATTTCGCCGATGCACCGGCCGTTGCTGACGGCGCCATCGATGCCGAGCCCTCCGTCGGGCTAAAAGCAATATTCACCGTCGAAATCTTCGTCGCTTGCGGAGAAACCTCACTTTCTTCACCTTCCAACGCATTCGCTGAGTTACCTATCAGCGGATTAACTAATAAAAATGCCAGCAGCAAAAAACTTATACAGCTCGCACTCCCAGCGACATTAACTTTTCTTTGGCTCTTTCGCATCACGGCCCTCCTTAAATTGGTTTACGAACACCCGAGCGCCGCCACTTCATATAAAAATGACACCGCAAGGGTGTTCGACAAACTAATCTACAAGCGTTAGTAACAAGTGGATAGCCTGAACCTTACGGTGCCATTTTTTCCACCTATTATTAACCTTACGATATATAAAAATATACGCTTGTTTTAATAGTTTAATTTGTCGAACACTTTCATTATAACACACTTTCTAGCCACAAGCACAAAAATCGCTAAAGCACGCCGCCCAACCTCAAAATCCAACAAAAAATCGCCTGTCGGCGCTAATACGAATCCTTGTGGTGATTCCGGCGGGAGTCGAACCCGCGATTTTCTGGATGAGAACCAGACGTCCTGGACCACTAGACGACGGAACCACTTGTCATAATTATAACACACTTTCTCCCGCCAGGGAACCCCTAAAATGCTATAATAAGTCCGTAGGTATAAACCCCTACGGGAACCGCGCCGAGCCCGGGCCATCGCTCCGACAAAGTCGCGCTCTCAATCAGGAGATCGTGAAGTTCTCTAAAGCATCGAATACAAAACTTTAGACTAGCCCTTCTGACGGCCACGGCCGCCAGAAACTAAAGCAACTTCTTGTCACTTTTTCGTTGAATTGTATTCAGGTTAGGGGCGGCGACGTCTGGCAGAATACCAGCAATCTGTTCGAGAATGCCGGCAACAACGGCAACTACTGGTCGTCTACTCCACACTCTAACGGCACCAACGCCTACAACCTCAACTTCAACGGCACCAGCAACATCAATCCGTCCAACAACAATAATCGGAACGCCGGCTTCTCCGTTCGCTGCCTTTACTCTGCCCGATCTCCCAACCTAGCAAAACCACCCGCTAACTTAGCGGGTGGTTTCAATTCTATCCTACTCAGAATTATCTTAATCAGCGCCTTCGGTATCCGGGTCAGGCTCTTCCGTTCCAGGATCCGGTTTCTCTGGTTCTGGATCTGGCGTTGGAGTCGGATCAACCGGCGCAGAGACCTTCACATTACAACTATCAGACATCCCGCCAACCGTCACCGTAATCCGCGCCTCGCCGACGCCCACTGCTGTCACTTTTCCGTTCGCATCCACAGTCGCAACATTCGGATTACTCGATGTCCACTTCGGCGTCCCAGCATCACCACTCGACGTCACTTTTACGGTCAAAGTTGTCGAAGCTCCAGAAGTTAGAGCTAAACTCCGGCTACTTAGTTCCACATAAGTCACATCGGCAGAAACCGTCACCTTAAACTGCGTACTCTTCCCAGTCAGATTATCACGCAGAATCGCCGTCGTCTCGCCAGCACCTTTGCCGACACACTTCAAACGCGGACCATCTTCGACAGTGCACGTCGCAATATTTCCGTCAACGCTCACTCCAAGTTGGTACTTCGCATTGCTCGGCTTCAAAGTTAGATCAATCATCTTCGTATCGCCAACTTTCATCGACACGTCGCCCACCGCCAAACTTTCTACATTCGGCTTCTCGGCTGGCTTATTAGACGATCCGCCCGTCGAAGAGCTACCGCTCCCGCCCGCCACCGCCGTCCATTGCGCAACTAGCGTAATATCTTCGTCAATCGGCTGCGAAAAGTCAAAATCTTCATCGCCCAGTTTCCAACCCGCGAACTCATAACTCGTCCGCGTCGGATCGACCGGCGCCGAAATTACCCCGCCTTTCTTCACCTCAATATCCTCAATCTCCGAGCCACCATCTGTATCGAAATGCACTTTCACGACTTCCGTGCCTTCCTCGACCTGCCACTTCGCGACCAAAATTATATCTTCGTCAATCGTCATCCCCTCAAAATCAAACGGGGAACCGCCATAAATCCAGTTCTGGAACGCGAAGCCTTCCTTCGTCGGATCGCCTGGGCGCGCAATCGTCTCACCGCAAACCACTTCTTCGCTCTCGATTTTCGAACCACCGTTCGATTCAAACTGTACAACGCAACGCTCTGGCTCTTTATGCCCAGTCAAAGCAATAACCACCCCGCCAATAATCGCCACGACCAGAGCCACTCCGACCGCAATCAACGCTGCCTTCGGCTTCGAGAAACGAGGATTCTTCTCTTCTTCCGGCTCCTCCTCTTTCTTTTCGCGCGGGCGATGCGCCTCGAATTCTTCCTCGGCCGTCGGCTCAATTTCCGTCACCTCAACCGTGCGCGGCTTCGGTTTCACCATTCCATCCATCGCCAACTTCGCCGAAGATTTCTTCGTTGCATTCTTCGCAGCGCTAGCAGTACCAGCCTTTTCTTTCTCATCAATCACCGCCGCGCCAATCGAACCTGCCGGCAAAGCCAACGCCTTCTTCTTGGCAACTGCAGTCGAAGACTTATTAACAATCCTCTTCCCGGTCGAAGCGCCAGAAGCCTTCGCCCCGGACTTCTTCGGAGCGCTCTTCACCCCCTCAACGCTCACATTATCTTTATTCTCAACTTTCGCCGAAACGGTCACATAATGCTCAATCGGCATTATCCGCTCGGACGTATCAATATCATTATTCGAACCGTTCTTTGTCATAGGTTCACTCGCAGTTTCATTAATTTTAATTTTGCCCATTACCTTAACTATATCACACCAACCATAAAAATAAAAGTGCTAGCGCTTTATATTTTTGCCAAAACCCGCCTTTTTATGTTAAAATAGAATCATGCCAAAAATACCAATCGTCGCCCTCATCGGCCAGACTAATGCCGGCAAGTCCAGTCTCCTGAACCGCCTTGCCCACAAAAACATCGCTATCGTCGCCCGCGAAGAGGGAACGACCCGCGATAACGTTATGGCTCGCATCGACGACCGTTTTCTTTTGATTGATACCGCCGGGCTGAAAGATCCTGATGACGATTTTGAAGCCGGTATCCAAGACCAAATCGCCGACGCCATCGACAGCGCCGATCTCATCCTCCTCACTCTCGACAGCTCGAAATACCCCGATGACAAGGACAAAAACATCGCCAAATCCGCCCTCAAATCGAAAAAACCAGTCTTGCTTCTCCTAAACAAGTCCGATCTCGGCGATTCGCTCCCCGAATCTGAGTTTCTCCGCCTCGGTATTAAACCTGACGAAACTTTCCGTATCTCCGCCACCACCGGCCAGGGAATCAAAGACCTCAAATCCGCCATCTATCAAAATCTTCCCAAAACCTCGCCAAACCGCGCCGATGACAATCGCCTAAAAATCGCCCTCATCGGCCGCCCGAATGTTGGCAAGTCCAGCCTCTTCAACACTCTCGGTCAGAAACAGCAAGCTCTCGTCAGCTCGCGCCAGGGAACGACCCGCGACGTCAACCGTGTCGAAGTCCGTTTTCACAATCGCACCCTTGAAATCCTCGACACTGCCGGCCTCCGCAAACCAGGCAAACGCGAAGTTGGTATCGAAAAGTTCTCCGCCCTCCGCACCCTCGCCGCTATCGAAGAGGCCGATGTCTGCGCCCTCCTCGTCGACGCGACCGAGCCCCATTCCAAACTCGACCAGTCTCTCGCTGGCCAAATCGTCGACGCCGGCAAGGGAATTATTGTCGTCCTGACGAAGGCCGACCTCGTCGATGACACCGACCACATCCTCGACGAACTTGAACGCGATTTCAACTTCCTGCCTTACGCCCCCGTCCTCATCACCAGCTCCGAAACCGGCCAAAACGTCACCAAACTCTTCGAACTCGCAACCGAAATCGACGAAACTCGTCACCTCGAGCTAAAAACCTCCGAACTCAACAAAATCTTAAGCGAGGCTATCGTCGAGCATATCCCCGCCGGCCTCAAAAACACTCGCCCGAAACTCAAATACATCGTCCAGACCGACACCTGCCCGCCTTGGTTCGTCGTCCACGGCCGTGACCTCGGTCTGCTCCATTGGTCTTATAAACGCTTCCTCGAGCGCAAAATCCGCGAAAAATACCCCTTCGTCGGCACCCCTATCATGTTCAGTTTCCGCAACGACCAAGAACCCCGCTCCCGCGATAAAAAAGAACAATAATCCCCTCAAAACAAAACCGCCAAAACTCACCGCACTCCCAGCGCTAGCCGCTTACGCTTGGGCTAGCCTCCACTTCTTGCTATAATAGTCTTGAGGTAAATTTTTTGCACTGCCTCACGCACGCCCTTTCAAATCAGAAAAGGAGGCTTTTCCATGGCAACATCCGCCGTAGCATCGTTGGATTTCTTGCTTCGCTACCCCAACGCTCTGCTCGCCGAACCCGACACTCCGAAACCCTGCGACCAGCTCTATGTCCCGCTGAGCTATATCCAGTATCTCTCCGCGCTTCCGCGCGAAACCTATGCTGGACTCCCCGGCCGGTCACCCCTGCTTCGCAACTTCGCATACATTCTGGAGCAGATAGACTACAATTCCGACAACCCCTATACCGGGCCGAACGGTCTCTGCGTTCATCTTTGGCAGTCACATAACGCCGAAACCCCGCTCCCGGCCGACACACAGTTCGCGCCTGACCCTATCCAATACGCCATCACCGCCGCGCAGCAGCTTCGCGTCGAACATTCCGACATTCTCATCCTGACCTACGACCCCAGTCTCATCGCCCTGGCAGCGTTAAACAAAATTCCTACGGTCCAGCCTGGCGCCGCGACCTATCCTGGTCGCCGTCGCATTACCCTCACCCCCGACGCTCTCGACTACCTCGTTACCGCTGGCAACCAGCCAGTCGCTCTGGCGGCCTGGCAGCAGCAAATCGACCCCAGCGCCCCGCTCCACCCCAACGAGTTTATCGAAATAAGCAACCCCCCCCCAGTTGGCAATTTTTCGCCCTCTCCCGAGACCGAAATTTCTGCCTCAGCCAAGGACTCTGCCGACGGTCACGCCGAAGAAGCGCCGCCTGAGCCTTTCGCAGCTTTTCGCCGCTTCGATGCAGGATCCGGCGCCGTCATCCCCCTGAAATACCAGACCTTCTCCTATAATAAATGCGCCGACATCCACCCCCGCTCCGCCGGCCAGCGCTTCCTCCTGGAAGCCTTGCTCGCGCCCGCCGACGAAATCCCCATTGTCATCGTCCAGGGCGAATTCGGCACCGGCAAGACCTTCCTCAGTATCGCCGCCGGCTACGACGGCGTCAAGACGAAGCGTTACAGTTCCATCGTCGTTTGTCCGCGCGACTCGCGCCTCGGTGACGACATTGGCGCTCTCCCCGGCGATAGTGAAGACAAAACCCGCGTCAAAGCCCTCGGATTCACCGACAACCTCTATCAGGTCATCAAAATCGTTGAGCAAATCCCCGTCACCCCGAAAGCCCACTCCACCGCCAAAGGCAAAATGGAAGAGTTCATTCGCGATGCTGTCGAGTTTGTTCCGCTGGTTGAGATGGGCGGCCGCAGCCTCTCTGAACGATTCGTTATCTACGACGAAGTTCAGGACATGACGCCCACTCAAGCCCGCGCCCTCGTCACCCGCCTCGGTGACCGCTCCAAGATGGTCATTATGGGTGACCTCTCCCAGATCAACAATCCCCACCTCTCCCGCACCAACAACGGTCTGTATTATCTGCTCAACCATCTCGCCGGTAAAACTCCCGGCGTCGCTGTCGTCAACCTGGAAACCGACGAAATCGTCCGCCACCCGCTCTTGCGCGAAATCGCCTCCTATCTGTAAAAAATACCAACGCAAACCTGCGTTAGCACCAAAAATGTCCTCTCCCGCTCGGGAGGGGCCATTCACATTTAATGTCCCGCCTCAGTCAGCACCGCTCTCACTTCCTCCGTCGTCTTGCACTCCATTAACCTGGCTCGTAGCTCCGCCGCCCCCGGAAATCCCGCTACATAAATCTTAAAATAATGTTTTAGTGGTTCGAACGGCAACCCGCGAACTTTTCCGTCCATTTTCAGCGCAAACGCCGGATCTTCCCGCATCTTCTCCGACGTCTCTGCCAGCCGCTTCATATCTTGCGCATCGAATAAATCCAAATGTAGCCGAAACAACCCAAAAAGCTCTTCCACGGTCGGCTCATGTTCCGTAAAACAATACGGATTCTCAAACACGCCCCGCCCAATCATATATCCATTCACCTCAGGATATTGCGCCGCCAACTCTCGACATTGCCTAAGATCCTTAATATCTCCATTAATCACCAGCCGCGTTTCTGGCGCCACAGAGTCCCTAAGCCGCACAATCTCCGGAATCAACTCAAAATGCGCCGGAACCTTCGACATTTCTTTTCGCGTCCGCAGATGCACCGTCAACGCCGCCGGCTTCTCCCGAAGCAACACCGGCAACCACTCCCGGAACTCTTCCACATAAGTATATCCCAGCCGCGTTTTCACCGACACCGGTAGTTCCGTCGCCGCTCGCGCTTGCCGCAAACACTCCACCGCCAGCTCCGGCGTTCGAATCATCGCCGCCCCGCCCCCAGCCGCGTTCACATGCCGGTCCGGACACCCCATATTTATATCTAGCCCCGCAAAACCCAACCCCTCCAGCGCCCCTGCCAACTCCGCAAAATGCTCCGGATTCTTACCCCAAATCTGCGCGATAATCGGCGCGTCCGTCGGCGCCACCTCTAGCCGCTCCAGCGCATTCTCGCGTCCCTTTTCCGACGCAAAGCTCGAAACATTCGTAAACTCCGTAAAAAACAAATCTGGCCGCCCCGCCTTCGCCACCACCTGCCGAAAAACCACGTCCGTCACCCCCTCCATCGGCGCCAAAATCGTAAACCCTTGCGGCAACTCCGCCCAAATATTCTTACTCATTGCCAACAATTATAACACAAATCTATAAGAACCGGAAATCCGAAAGCGGGTACACCCGCATCACCGCCGGCCCAATCAACCGACAATAGGGGATCGTCCCCAGTCCAGAGCGCGAGTCGAAAGAATGCGAACCTTCGCGATTATCACCCGCCACGAACAATTCGCCCTGCGGCACAACCATATCCACCTCGCCCGACGTATATTCCTTCGGGCCATTATTTTCATCCACCCGCGTATCATCATCCGGCGAAAACCCGTCCGGATGTTCATCATTATAAACCGTCAAAATCCCATCCTTCACCGTCACCCGCTCGCCAGGGAACGCAATCACCCGCTTAATAATATACTGGTCAGTCCTCCCTGCCGGCGCCCCACAAGTCAACGGTCCGCTCGGATCGCCATTCGCAAACACAATAATCTGCCCTCGTTTCGGCACATATTCCTTTCCGAGAAAATGCGCCCATGAAACCGTCAGCCGGTTCACAATCACCCGGTCGTCATTCTGCAAAGTATTCTCCATACTCGACCCGACCACGCTATACGACCGAAAGACAAACGCATTCAAGAGTATCGTCCCCACTACTACACAAACCACGAAGAGCAGTAAACTCAACAAATCTTTCAATAGCGGATGTTTTTTGAAAAAGTTTGGTTTCTGTTGCAAAGACGCTTGTTCCATTACCCAAGTATATCATAAAAACTATGCTTTTTCATATTTTTTGCTATAATAAGTCCATATGGCCGATTATATTTTTATTCGCAAAAGCCGAAACGCCATCAGTTCATTGATGCATGTTATCTTGAACTTGTTGCTCGCCGTCGTCTCAATCGGCGCAACCGTCGTCACCGGCAGCTACCTCATTGGCCTTGTCCTCATCGTCGTTTCGAAATGGCGCGTCTTCGCCGTCAACCACCGCTATTGGCTACTCAACCTCCGCTCCAGTCTAGTCGACTTCATCGTCGGCGTCAGCTTCGTTCTTCTCGCCTACGCCGCCGGCACCACCTTCCTCCCGGTCCACTTCGTCCTCATGATTAGCTATGCCGTCTGGCTCATTTTCATCAAACCCCGTTCTTCCTCGCGTTTCGCCGTCATCCAAGCCCTCATCGCCGTCCTCCTCGGCACGACGACCGCTACCATCTTCGCCGCCATTTCCGATTCAATCGTCCTCGTTGCATCCGAATTTCTTATCGGTTTCGCCGCCTCGAACCACGTCCTCGTCCAAAGCAACGAAGAGAATCCGACTTATATCTCCCTCGTTGTAGGCCTCATTTTCGCCGAAATCGCTTGGCTCTCCAACTCTTGGCTCATTATCTACACTTTCGGCTCTAGTGGCCTCTGCCTCTCTCAACTCGCCATTATTCTTACTGTTCTTTCTTACGCTTATTTCCAAATTTACAACGAATCCGTCACCCACGACGGCAAAATCAAATTCGGCAATGTCGCTGTTCCGATCATCTTTAGTCTTGTCGTCGTTGCTGTTTTAATCATCAGCTTCAGCCAACCACGTTTCAATATTTAATTTAGGAGAAAATATAGATGAGTGCTACATCTCAAAATACTAATGCTATTTCACAAGCTAACCCGTCTGGCGCGACTAGTCAACAAGTCGTCTTTGTCCCGCCAAAATCCGAAAAGAAGTCCGACGCCGGCTTCAAAATCTTCGTCATCACCTTCTTGGTTCTGACTTTCGCCGCTGCTGGTGGCGCCCTCGGTCTTTCACTTTACAATTATCTTGAAGGTGATGCTCCGCTCACCATCAACTACGGCTCCGACGGCAATTCCGCCAACTTCACCGAAGGATCAATCGCTGAAGTCGCCGCCCGCGTTGCTCCCGGCGTCGTCTCTATCTTAACCGAGACCCGCACGACCAGCTGGTTCGGCCAATCCTCGACCCAGACTTCCGCCGGTACCGGTATGATCGTCACTAGCGACGGCTACGTCTTGACCAACAAACATGTCATCGAAGGCGCACGCTCGATTTCTGTCATCCTCGACGACGGCACGACTTACGAAGACGTTGAACTCGTCGGTTCCGACCCGCTAAACGACGTCGCTTTCCTCAAAATTAAAGACACTAAAGACCTTCCAGCCGTCACACTCGGCGACTCGAAGACCATCAACGCCGGCCAGCAAGTCATCGCTATCGGCAACGCTCTCGGCCAGTATCAAAACACCATCACTTCCGGCATCATCTCCGGCACCGGCCGCTCCCTGACCGCCTACAGCAGCGACATGTCCTCTTACGAAAACCTGACCGACATGATTCAAACCGACGCTGCCATCAACGCTGGTAACTCCGGCGGCCCACTCGTCAACGCTGCTGGCGAAGTCATCGGCATCAACACCGCGACCAGCTCCGACGCCGACGGCATCGGTTTCGCTATTCCTATCTCTAGCGTGAAAGGCATACTCAAAAACCTCATCGCCAGCGGCAATGCCACCCGCGCCTACCTCGGCGCCTACTACATCAACCTCACGCCCGACATCGCCGAAGCCTACGAACTCCCCGTCTCGAGCGGCGCCTACCTCTACACGACCACCAGCCAGAACCCAATCACCTCCGGTAGTGCCGCCGAAAAAGCTGGCCTCGAAGCTGGCGACATCATCACGAAAGTTAACGGCATCGAAATCGGCCGCGCTGGCACCCTTTCTACCCTCATTGGCGAATTCGCCCCCGGCGACACCGTCCAGCTCACGGTTATCCGCGACGGCAAGGAACACACCATCAACCTCACCCTTGACGCTTACAAAAACTAGCCCCGCCTAGCTCATCGCCTATCAAAAAGTGTTGTAAAAATCACAACACTTTTTCTTAACTATTTTAACTAAACTCCCCGAAAAACCATCCCAAACCCCTCCGCCTTCACCAGAGAAAAACCCTGCTCCCCCGCAAACTGGATCAACGCCTCATGCTGGCACGGATCCGCCTCGAAAAGTATATATTTAGCAAACCCCTCTCCGCGCGCCTTCATCTGTAAAATCAACTTTTTATACAGCGCCAACCCCCCGTCCTCCGCATACAGCGCCAACTTCGGCTCGAAGTCGAGCGTTCTCTTGTCTAACCACTCCCATTCCTCATCCACATATGGCAAGTTCGCCACTAAAACATCGAAACCGCCCGAATCATCCGGCAAATCCTCCAACAAATCCCCCCGATAAAACTCCACTCCCGCCCCCAAAGTCGCATTGTTCTCCCTCGCCATCTCCAACGCCCCCTCGCTCACGTCTGTCGCCACGACCTTCGCCCGCGGAAACTCCGCCGCCAGCGTCACCGCAATACATCCGCCTCCCGTCCCAATCTCCAAAAACTTCGGCTTCTCCGACAAATCTAGCCCGCGAACCAGCTCAATCAGCCCCTCCGTCTCCGGACGGGGAATCAAAACCTCCGGCGAGACCTTAAACTTCCGCCCATAAAACTCTTTGAACTCAAAAATATACGCTAGCGGCTCCCCGCTCGCTCGCCGCGCCGCCACTTCATTCGCCAGAATCGCCAAATCTTCAGAAATCTCGTCCTCCCCATGCGCCGCCAACCAACTCCGATCCACCCCTGCACCGCCCAAAGCAGAATCCCCTGGCGCAAAAAACCGCACCGCAACCAACTCCGCATCTAGCGCATCAATCCGAGTCCGAGCCTCCGCCAACCATTCACTAATCGTCATCGCCACACTCCCGTCACTTCAAAAAACTCCAAGAACTCAAAACCCTGCAGCCAAAACCGCCTCAAAGCCGTCTATTCTCCCGCCGCAGCTGCCCGCTCCGCCTTCGTCAGCTCATGAATCAAATCTTCAATGTCTCCATCCATCGCCGCCGGCACGTTCGACCGCGAATAATGCACCCGGTGATCCGTAATCCGATCCTGCGGGAAATTATAAGTCCGAATCTTCTCGCTCCGGTCGCCCGACCCAATCAACGACTTCCGCGCGTCGCTCGCCGCCTTCATTTCTTCCTGCTTTTGCTTCTCGACAAGGCGCGACCTGAGCACCGCCATCGCCTTCACCCGGTTCTGTTGCTGCGACCGCTCATCCTGCATCGCGACAACAATCCCCGTCGGCAAGTGCGTAATCCTGACCGCCGAATCCGTCGTATTCACCCCCTGACCGCCGTGCCCACCCGACCGATAAATATCAATCCGCAGGTCATCCGGCTTAATCTCAATATCCGTCTCTGCCGCTTCCGGCAAAACCGCCACCGTCGCCGTCGACGTATGAATCCGCCCCTGGCTCTCCGTGACCGGCACTCGCTGCACCCGGTGCACTCCGCCCTCAAACTTCATCTGCCCATACGGCTTCTCCCCCGAGACCCGAAGCACAACCTCTTTCATGCCGCCCGCTTCGTTCTCATTCTGGCTCATTAGTTCGACGCGAAGCCCATGCCGCTCCGCATATCGCACATACATCCGGTAAAGTTCACCCGCAAACAGGGAAGCTTCATCCCCGCCCGCCCCAGCGCGAATCTCCATAATCGCCGGCTTGTCATCCGCCGGATCATGCGGCAATAACTTCTCCTCCAGTTCCGCCGATAGCTCATCCACTTTCAATCCTAAAATCCGCACATCCTCCCGCGCCATTTCCCCTAGCTCCGGATCATTCACCAATTCCGTCGCCTCTTCCAAGTTCCGTTTCGCCTGCTCAATTTCCCGCGCCAAATCCAAAATCCCGTTAATCTCCGCCAATCTCCGCGACTTTTCCGCAAAATCCGGGCTCGCATAAGCCTCCGGCTGCGCCAAAAACGCCTCAATTTCAACTTTTTCGTTCTCAAACTTCTGGAAATCTAACATATTCTATGCTATTATATCATATGTAAGGCCTCTCCACACTATTATTCCCGCCTTGCCAGACCGTGGTTCTTTAGCTCAGTTGGCTAGAGCGTACGATTCACATTCGTAAGGTCATTGGTTCGAGCCCAATAAGAACCACCACAATTTTGATTTATTTAATTTTCACTAAAATCATTTAGCTATGGAAGCAATTCTCATCGTCATCGGCATCCTCACTATCATCACCCTAGCCGTTGGCATCTACCGCCTCGCCAACCGCGACAAACACGAAGCCAGCATCCTCCGCGTCCACGGCAAAGTCCAGCGCCGCGAAAACTTCAGCACCGTCATCTTCGCCATCATCTCCATCATCGGCCTCTTCGCCCTCCTTTTCATCTTCACCGCCCTCTGATATAATATTTTCCATGACCTGCGCGAAGTATCCATACAAAAGATTTTAATCTTTTGGTGATGCGAGCCGCAGCATATTTCTGATTCTATCTATGATATAATCAGAAATATGAAACTCATCGTCGGCCTCGGCAACCCTGGCCCAGAATACAACTTCACCCGCCACAACTTCGGCTTCCTCGCCCTCGATTTTTATGCCAAAATTCACAACCTCGAACCCTGGCAAAAGCCCAAGTTCCACGCCCTCTGGCTGAAATCCGGCGACAAAATCTTCATCAAACCCCAGACTTTTTACAACGACTCTGGTCGCGCCGTCGCCGAATTCGCCAATTTCTACAAAATCCCCCTCGAAAACATCCTCATCATCTGCGACGACTTCAATCTTCCGTTCGACAGTTTCCGCTACCGCGCCAAAGGCAGTAGCGGCGGCAACAACGGCCTCAAGTCCATCTCCGAATATCTCCATACGACCGATTTCCCGCGCCTCCGCCTCGGCACGGGGAACGACAAACTCCGCCAAAAACTCGGCGACGTCGACTTCGTCCTCAGCCGCTTCACCCCCGAAGAAAAATCCTCCCTCCCCGACCTCCTCTCAAAAATCGCCGCCGAAATCGACCGCCTCTAGGCATAAAACCACTTAACAAAAAGTTAGCCCCCTAGCATTGCTAGGGGGCTACCCACATCTGATGTGGCAAATTTTAAGCTACTTGGAAAAAGAAAAAGCATCGGCTCCAACAGCGAGTCAACCCCGCAATCTCCGCTCTAACGGTTCAGCGAAGCGACTCGCAGGCGCCAATCAGTCCTCAGCAGAATCTTCCACCTTGTTAGCCTTGACGGCGGCGGCCTCCTCGGCCGCTTCCTTATGCATAGTGTCGAGCGCCTGCCGCACGGCCTTGTCGCCCTGCTGACGCGCTTTTTTGACGTCGTTGCGCTTGGCGATTCTCGCCTGCGCCGCCCTGCTCTGCTTGCTCATGGAATACCCTCCCTGCTATCTTCGCCCGCCTCGTTTACGGACAGAATCATCATGAATCAGTTATCAGCTTCAGCCGGTCATTAACCTCACGCAACCAGCCACAAGGCTGGTACCGCATTTAGGCCTCGCCGTCCTCCGGCGCCTCCTCGGCTTCCTCAGCCGCCGGCTCCGCATACAGCACAGCCGAACTCCGGCTCACGCGCGCCATGTGCAGCTTATCCGCCGGACAATACACCAGCACGAACTGCGTGCCCGCCTTGAAAGCCGACAGCCCCTGGCCGTCGTCCAGACCGTTCGTGACGCCCATCGGGACATCCTCAACGACCTCGACGTGAACCTCCAGCTCACGGTGCGTGGAATCCATCATCTTCTTGGCATCCTTGCGCCGGCGCTCATGGACATCCGTCACGCGCAACTTCGCCGTCACGCGGCCAATCAGCGTGCTGTTGTCCTGACCGCGCACCTTGCGCATCAGCTCCATCTTCTGGATCTCACCGCTTTCCTTGGCCGCCCGCAGATCATACTCGCCGGCCACGCCGTAAGCCCACACATCGAACTTTGGCATACCGCCCACCGGCGCCTTGCGCTCCATCGCGCTGTTCTTCTCTTCCATCATTTTATTAACTACCTCCTTGAGGCATAATACTCCAGGCTCATCCGATTTTCCGCCAAATTCCAGTCATTCGCATCCTAAAACGCCAATGTCAAAAATTCAGCAAAATTCATATCGTTTCGCCCAGGCAACCTCCATTATAACACTCCATTTTCTCTCTGTCAATCTCAAAAAATCCCCAAAAATGTGATAAAACTATTGACATTTATGCTTATCTGTGCTACAATGGAAGTAATCCGGCAAATCCAACACACCACCGGAGCAACCGAGGCTGGCAAGTCTCAATCGCCAACCTAGTATCGAGCCATCACGGCTCCATTAACAAGGAGGAAATCAACTATGAAAACTGTGACCATGAAAAAAGGCCAGTCCCCCATCATCATCCGCGTCGGTTCCGCCGACAAGAACACCAAGCTGACCGTCGAGGAGCTGTGGGCGAAGTCCGCCCCCAAGTGCCACGACCACGTCAAGCTCAAGCTGTTCAAGGCCTACGAGGACCCGCAGAGCGGCGCTACCACCTTCATCGACGGCATCTCCGACAAGGAGACTGAGATCGAGATGGAGATCAACGGCGCCATTGCGCGGAACTCCCGCGGCACCGTCGCCATGTTCCTGGGCCACATCTGCGGCCCCGTCACCCTCCCCGGTAAGGACATCCGCATCAGCGAAATGAGCGATCCGAACAAGAAGGATGACGACAAGGTGGGATTCAGCGAGGCAACGACGTTCGTCCAGTTCATCTGGGACGAGGGCAGCCAGACCGGCGAGATTCGGCGCTACATCAACAGCGCCTTCGACGTCCGTCTGGGCACCATGCACGCAGGTTTTCCGATCGACAATCCCGAGGACGACCGCACGCCCGTCCCCGCCGGCTGCATCAAGCCCGTCAAGGAGGACGACATCAACGCCTGAGGCGTTTGATGACTACGTTTCTCCGCCACCGGACAGCCTGACCAACTGGCGCTATCGTGTCACCGCCAAAAGCTCCCTCGCGGAGATCATGGCGGCACGGATTCCGGACGTCTACGGCAAACATCCCCAACGACCACAGCTGCCGTCCCCATCATAGCATACCCTCCCTCTCTTTAGGCCCTGCCGAGCGCACTGTGCGCGAAGCGGGGCCTTTTTACGTCTCCAAATCTCCCTGTACCTAAACCCCTTTCATAAACCACAGACACCTTAACCTCACTTCATCGCCCACTTATTCGCCCCGAGCGCCCGCACTCGCCCCTTAATCTCCAGCATCGTCATCGCCTGGCTAAACTCCGCCGCCTGAAGCGCCACACTGGCCAAAATCTCTTCCCCGTCCCGCACGCCCGCCGCCAAAACCCGCAAAATCGCCGTTTCTTCCTCAGTATCGCCCGAAATTTCCGCCACCTGCCTTTTAGGCGAACGCCGCGGAGTAGGGAACAATAGCTCCAGAACATCCTCCACCCCAGTATACGGCGTCGCGCCTTGACAAATCAGCCGATTACACCCCCTTGACATCGGACGCGTTATATCTCCTGGCACCGCGAAAATCTCCCGCCCCTGCTCTAGCGCGTGTGCGGCTGTATTTAGCGACCCGCTCCTCTCCGCCGCCTCCGGTATCACCACAACGTCCGCCAGCCCAGAAATCAAGCGATTTCGCCTCAAAAAGCATGTTTTCGCATGATAATCCCGCCCCTGAACCGCCCCAGGCGGCAATTCGCTCATCACGCACCCGCCAGTTTTCACAATTTCCTCCGCCAAACCCCGATGCGCCTGCGGATAAATCTCATCAATCGGCGTCCCGAGCACCGCCACCGTCACCCCGCCCGCCTCCAGCGCACCCCTATGCGCAATCGAATCAATCCCATACGCCAGCCCCGAAACCACCACTCCGCCCCGCTTCGCCACAGCATAAGCCAGCTCATGCGCCACCATCTCGCCATATTCCGTCGGTTTTCTCGTCCCCACGATTGCCACCGCCTTCGGTCGCTCTCCCGGGCCTTTCAAGCCTCCCTCAACCTTTTCGAGACTTCCGCCAGTCTCCATCCGAGAATCCATCACCAAAGGCAATTGCCGAGCCGCCATTTTTACTCCTTCGTCCACCACAGCCACCCCGAAAGATACCTTTTTGTCCACCCCAAAAACCCGATTTTTCGGCATTTTTCCATAAAAATATAACATTTTAGGCGCAAGCGCAATAGACGCTAACACCTCTGTAAAATCGGCCTCTTGGGGTAGAATTTCGTTGTTTTGTGAAAGAAAATGTGAAAAAAGTATTGACATTTAATTCTCCGTGTGCTATAATGCTTATTAGTTAGAGTTAATTGCATCACATAGCTCCAACTGTACCTAAATAAATCATAATTTTGCTACAAGTTATAATCTTCGGATTTTAACCTGTAATACAAAATTGCGTGCTTTTGAAACCCCTAGGGTTTGCGATTTCTCTTTTTTGGTCGCAGACTGTAAGTATTACCTCCACTTTTAGGGTCACTTTCGAAGGCATAGCAATCCCTGTAACCGGCGGACCCCGCGATTGTGTGAGGTGGGTCGCGCTTCTGGGGCAACCCGGAGTCGAACGACGATGCGTTATAGGGCCAAATAGCCCCAGGTGATGCCCACCCTTACCTGGGGCTTTTTGGTGTCTCAAACCGCTTACGTTTAACACGCCACAACCCCAGACAAAACACACGAAATATTCAAATACATCAAAGACTATGTAAAATTACTGGCGGGACTCACCGAAAAACTCACCAAAAAGGCTTGCCAAAGCTTCGCAGTTCGGCTACAATAAGATTAGACATAACTATTATGTTAAGGTACTGTGTAAATGCCTTAAAAGGACTGATACTACTTCTTTACGACCACAACGATCGTGATAGTAGTATCATTTTTTGTTGACTGCGTTTGCAAATAGTCACGCAGAAATCGCAGCAACTCGAGCAATAGACTTATCAGCATATCCTCTCCTTTCTGCCATTTAACTCCACCCTCTACCTTTTAATGTCTAATCCGCCCGCCATGCGCCCCAGTATATAGCAAATCTTCTCAAAATAACAAGCACAAGCACGAAAGAAATCACATTTTCTTCACGCACGCCAAAAATCTTCAAAAATCCGCCATTATATCACAAACCGTTCAAAACTTACAAGCACATCCTTTTACGACTTTAGCGCAAGCATTTTCCAAGAAAGCAATAGCGAATTCCCACAAAATGCACAAAATACGCAAAAGACAGCAGGCCGCCAAAAATACCCCGCAAAATCTTCCGCCGAGCGCTTGACATGTGTGTTATTATAAATATATGCCTAAAAACTTAGTGATCGTCGAGTCTCCGGCCAAAGCCAATACTATCGAGAAATACCTCGGTAAAGATTTTCATGTTCTCGCCTCCGTCGGTCACATCAGAAAAGACACCAAAGTCGACAAATCCACCTTCGATGTCACTTACGAAATCGACCCTGGGCACACTAAAATCATCTCCGACCTCAAGAAAGCCGCCAAAGCCGCTGATACCGTCTGGCTAGCGACCGATGAAGACCGCGAAGGTGAGGCAATTTCTTGGCATCTGATGGAAGTTTTGAAACTCCCGAAGGGAACGAAACGTATCACTTTCCACGAAATCACGAAGCCAGCCCTCGAAGAAGCTATCAAAAATCCCCGCACCGTCGATATGGATATGGTCGCTTCACAACAGGCTCGCCAAACCCTCGATATGCTCGTCGGTTACGACCTCTCCGGCGTCGTTCGCCGCAAGGTCCCGGGTGCTATCTCTGCCGGCCGCGTCCAGTCGCCTGCCCTTCGCCTCGTCGTCGAACGCGAGAAAGAAATCGACGATTTCGCTGGCAAGGCCAAGTTTAAAGTCACCGGCAAGTTCCAAACCAAAGACAAAGATGAGCTCCCCGCTGTTCTCGACAAAACCTTCGATACCGAAAAAGCCGCTACTGAATACCTTGAAAAGATCAGCCAAGCCGATTTTGAAGTTTCCGATATTACGACTAGCCCCGGCACCCGTAAGCCCGGCCCGCCCTTCACGACCGCCTCAATGCAAATCGAGGCCAACTCTCGCCTCGGTTTTTCCACGCGCACGACCATGACCGCCGCCCAGGCTCTCTACCAAGCCGGTATGATTACTTATCACCGCACCGACAGCCTCAATCTTTCGAAGCAAGCGATCGCGATGACCGCCAGCTACATCGAGAGCAACTTCGGCAAAGAATACCTCAAAGTCCGCAATTTTAAGACTAAATCCGCCGGCGCCCAAGAAGCTCACGAAGCTATTCGCCCGACCCATATTGAGCAAGAAGTAGCCGGCAAGAACGAATACGAGAAGAAGCTCTATCGCCTAATTAGAAATCGCACCCTCGCGACTCAAATGGCCGATGCTCAGACCGAGAAAACTGTTGTAAAAATTACAACACCCTCCGAACCAAAGCACACTTTCGAGGCCAAAGGTGAAGTTATTACTTTTGAAGGCTTCTTAAAAGTCACCGGTCGCGCAAAAGAAGATGAGCTCCCAGCCCTTACCGCTGGCGACAAACTTAAGACCGAAGAAATCATCGCCCGCCAAAACTTCGCCAAGCCGCCCGCCCGCTACACCGAAGGTTCGCTCGTCAAAAAACTCGAAGAACTCGGTATCGGTCGCCCATCGACTTACGCTTCAATTATGTCCGCTATCCAAGCCCGCGGCTACGTTATCAAAGGCGAATCCGAAGGTGAACCGCGCGACGTCATTCAGCTCAAACTCACAAAAGGAAATGTTCAACGCGAAATCGTCACCGAAAAAACCGGCTCAACCAAAGGCAAACTGCTCCCGACCCCGATCGGCGAGCTCCTCGCCGGTTTCCTGACCGACAACTTCAACAATATTGTCGATTACAAGTTCACCGCCAACATTGAAGAAGACCTCGACAAGATCGCCGAACACAAACTCGAGCGCGTCAAGATGCTTCGTGATTTTTACGGCCCCTTCGAAAAAGAAGTTATTAAATCCGACGATGCCGCCCGCTACAACAACGCCCGCGAGCTCGGCAAAGATCCCGAGACTGGCCGCCCAATCTACGCCAAAATCGGTCGCAATGGTGGCTTCATCCAGCTCGGCGATAATGAAAAATCTACCGGCGAGAAACCTCGCTTTGCTCCGCTTCCGAAGGGTAAAACCGAGAAGACCGTCACCCTTGAAGAAGCCTTGAAACAACTTGCTATGCCCGCCCTCCCGCGCTCTCTCGGCACCACCAAAGACGGCGCCGAACTCATTGCCGCAAGCGGTCCCTTCGGCCCCTACCTCAAAGCCGGCAAATACAACATCCCGATCAAGAACTACGACCCCTACACCATCGATTTCAAAACCGCCGCCGAGCTCTACCAAGCCAAAGTCGACTCTATCGTTGCTGACTGGGGCGATATCATGATTATTATCGGCGCTTACGGCCCTTATATCAAAGGCCCCGGCCGTTTCAACAACGTCAAAATTCCAAAAGACGAAGATCCAAAATCAATCACCCTCGAAGAAGCCAAAAAGCGCCTCGATGAAAAGCCAAAAGGTCGTGGCCGTTTCGCCCGCAAGGCCACAGCCACATCAAAATCTGCCTCAAAGACCACAAAAGCCACTAAGACCGCCGCCAAGAAAACCACCACCCGCAAATCCGCTACGACCGCCAAAAAGTCAACCACTCGCAAGACCGCCGCAAAAACCACGGCGAAATCTAAAACTGCCAAAAAATCCACGAAATAATCTCCCAAAACCACCAAAAAAGTGCTATAATAAATCATAGAAAGCCAACGAAATCGAGTTTTTGCAAAATATTCAGCGAGTTTTACATATTACGCTACACAATATATAAGACTTTCCGAAAAACTTCGTAAAAACCTTGAAAAAGCCGTTGACAGTAACATCAAAATATGCTATCATAAAGTAAATGTAATATTAATTTTATGTTCGGGTGGGGAACGAAAGGGACCTGATGGACCAGAACGCCAGCATTATCGAAAACGCCATTTCGGGTAGCTTAAATATCATTGAGCAAGAGCGCGAACGCGAAATTATTTCTCGCCGCTTCGGACTCACCGGCCAAAAAGAAACCCTCGAGCAAATCGGCGAACTCCTAAATATCACCCGTGAGCGTGTCCGCCAGCTCGAAAAAGCCATTCTCGTACGCCTCCGCATTGGCGCCGAGGAAGGGCACATCGCCGAGCTTGCCGCCGCCGAGAAACTTATTATTCGCAACTTGACCGAGCTCGGCCGCGTCGCGCGCACCGTTGATCTCGCGAAGCGCATCCATGGCCGCGAAGACGTCACTTATGAAGAACGCGCGCAGCTGGTTTTCTTGAGTTCCATCTCTAGTCACCTCACCTGCATCGACGAAAATGATTCTTACTATTCTGCTGTCGGTATCGCCAGCTACGGCGACGCTGAAGCAATCGAGAAGCGCGTTGACGAAGTTGTTAGCATCATCAAGAAGCAAAAAGAGCCGATGACAATTGAACAACTTGACAACGTGCTTTCTTATGAACATCCAGACAACATCAAAGCGATTGCGTCTATCTCCAAACAACTTGCTTCCTTGAATGGCCTCTGGGGTCTCGCCAAATGGCCAACTGTCAACCCGCGCAACATCCGCGACAAGATCTTCGTCGTTCTCGAAGCCAAAAAAGAACCAATGCACTTCTCCGACATCGCAAAAGACATCGCGAAATCCGATTTCCGCCGCAAAAACGTCACCGTCCAAGCCATCCATAATGAACTTATCAAAGATCCTCGTTTCATCCTAATTGGTCGTGGCATCTACGCCTTGAACAGCTGGGGTTACGCCCGCGGCACCGTCGCTGAAATTATCAAAACTATCCTGAAAGAAGCCGGCGAACCGCTCACCCGTGAAGAAATCGTCAAACGCGTCCTCCACGCCCGCAAAGTCAAAGAAACCACCGTCCTCCTTAATCTCCAGAACAAAGAACTTTTCGACAAAGTTGGCCGCGACCGCTACACTCTTGCGAAAACCAACGCCGACTAACCCAGCAACTTACAAAACTAAAAAACAAACAATAATCGATAAGTTATAATGCTAGCACAAATCATTCATTTCATACTTCAACCGTTCGTTTGGGTTCCGATCGTCGGGATTCTGGCTTTTCTCACCTTCCGAAACTACAAAAAGCTCAATCGCCTGAAGGTTCTGAACGTTGATTCCGTGCTACTCATGCTCGAGATTCCGCGCGCTAATGATAAAAAGGAATTGGCCGCTGAGCAACTTTTCGCTAGTCTCCACGGTATTTTGCGCGATGCCGAAGAATTGAAAAACTCTGGCGGCGTCCAAGAACACTTGAGCTTCGAAATCGTCTCAACTAGCGGTCAGATCCGCTTCTATGTCTGGGTGCCAAAAATCCTCCAGAGTTTCGTTGAAGGCCAGATTTATGCCCAATATCCGACCGTCCAGATTTACAAAATGAACGACGATTATGTCGACGACCGCGAAAAATATCCGGTTATTTATTCCGCCGAGCTCGACCTCATCGAGAACGAAGCCCTCCCAATTAAAACTTTCGACAACTTCGAAGTCGACCCGCTCGCTGGCATCACCGGCACTCTCGCGAAGCTCAGCCCTGACGCTTCCGAAGAACTTTGGATTCAAATTCTCACTCGCCCGATTCCTGACGATTGGCACAAACAAACCACCGACAAATGGGTTAAAAAAGTCAAATCTGGCCGCAAGCCTCTCTTTGGCGTTGGCCCAGATTGGACTTGGTGGATTGAAGCTCTCGGCGCTCTCTTCCGCCCGCCCGCTGGCGGCACCGGCGACACGACTAAGGTCGAGCTCTCCGAGCGCGACAAAACTCGCATCTCCAAAGCCGAAGAAAAGGCTACTAAACTCGGTTATGAAGTCAAAATCCGCCTCGCCTACCTCGGCCAGGACCAGACTAGCGCAAAGCTCAATATGCAAGCCCTCGTCGGTACTTTCAAGCAATATAACTCCACAAACCTCAACGGGTTCAAACTCACCGGCGGCAGTTTTAAGTCCGAAGACCTCGACGCCTACAAAATGCGCCAGTTCGCCGACCACGGCTTCATCCTAAACATCTCCGAGCTCGCCTCCGTCTATCATCTCCCCCACACCTCCGTCGAGACCCCAAACATCGTCTGGGCTTCCTCAAAAACCGCTGAACCCCCCGCGAAACTCCCCCTCATTACCGGCAACCCCGCCCACGACGAAAACATCTCCGCTTTCGGCCTAACCAATTTCCGCGGCATCAACCACCAATTCGGCATGTTCCGCCGCGACCGCTCCCGCCACGTCTACATCATCGGTCAAACCGGTGCCGGTAAATCCGGTATGCTCGAACTTTTCGCACTCTCTGATATTTTCTATAACCAAGGCTACTGTATCATCGACCCGCACGGCGACTTCGCCATTAATAACCTCCGTTTCGTCCCCGAAAGCCGCATTAAAGATGTCATCTACTTCAACCCTGCCGACACCGCCTATCCAGTCGCCTTCAACCCGCTCGAGATCTCCGATCCTTCGAGAAAGCCAAATGTCTGTTCCGAAGTTATCGGCGTTTTGAAACGTATGTTCGGCGACTCTTGGGGCCCGCGTCTCGAGCACATCCTCCGTCATACAATTCTCGCCCTCCTCGATCGCCCCGAAACCACCCTCCTCGATATCTCCCGCCTCCTCACCGACAAAGATTTCCGCAAAGAAACCCTCGATTATTGCACCGACGTCACCGTCCTCCAGTTCTGGAAGCACGAATTTGGTCAATGGAACGAAAAACAAGTCAACGAATCCATCGCTCCAGTTCTGAACAAAGTCGGCGCCTTCACTGCCAACCCTATCATCAGGAACATCATTGGCCAGCCAAAATCCAGCTTCGATGTCCGCAAAATCATGGACGAAGGCAAGATTCTCGTCGTCAATCTCTCGAAAGGTCTCATCGGCGAAGACAACGCCGGCATCCTCGGCGCCTTCCTCGTCACGAAAGTCCAGCTCGCCGCCATGTCCCGCTCGGACATCCCCGACGTCGCCGACCGCCGCCCCTTCTACCTCTACGTCGACGAGTTCCAGAACTTCGCCACCGACTCCTTCGCTGTCATTCTCTCCGAAGCTCGCAAATACGGCCTCAATCTCACCGTCGCCAACCAATACATCTCCCAGATGACCGACTCCGTCCGCGACGCCGTCTTCGGCAACGTCGGTACGACCATCTCTTTCCGCGTCTCCGCCGACGACGCCCCAATCCTCTCCAAACAATTCGAGCCCGTCTTCGACCAATCTGACCTAATCCAGATGAACAACCGCCACTTCGTTATCTCCATGATCATCAACGGCGAAAAAGTCCCCGCTTTCTCCGCCACCACCCTCTCCCTCCCGACCACCCCACAAGACAACTTCGACAAAATCGTCGAATCGTCCCGCCGCGGCTATGCCCGCACTCGCGCCGAAGTCGAAGCCGAAATCCGCGCCACCATCGAGCAATCCGAAAAATACAAAAAGGAACTCTCTGATTCCGGCCGCGCCGGCAGCGAACAAGACCTCATCAACCGCCAGATCAACAACAGCTACACCACCCGCGGCTACGGCGCTGGTTACATGGCTGGCGACAACGGAGTAGGGAATTACGCCGCCGAAAGTTCCGCCCCCTCGAAAAAACCCGTCTTTCAATACACTCCCACCCCTCAAGCTGACTTCAAGAAACTAAAACTCTCCCCCAACGCCGCCGAAGGGAAGGAAAGAAACGGCCTGAAAGACCTCGGTGCTCTCGTTGCCGAAAAACAGGCCTCCCAGCCCAAACCTGCGTCCAAACCCCAGCAATCACGCCAAAACCAACCTCAAACCTCTCAACAGTCATCTCGCAACACCCAACAGCCTCGCCAAAACCCCTCTCAGACGCGTCAGGATGCCCAAAACAAGCCCGCACAGCCCAAACCGCTCATGGATAGCCAAAAATCCCAAAAATCTCTAAAATCGCCGGAAAACAGCCAAAAACAAGAAATTGCCCAAAAATCTACCTCAAATTCCTCCTCAAAAACACCGCAAACCTCCCCTGACGCCCGCACGGCCGCCAGAAACGCCGAATCCAAATTTCTTGGCAAAGTTGCCAACCCAAAGCTAAAAGCCACCGGCAAAGCCGCCCTAAAGGCTACCGACAGCACCTCTGTTCGTAGCGATCACAATCCCTACAGCCATAACGCCAACCCCTACGACACCGGCTACAACTCCGGCCCGCGCCTCGGATCCACCCGCAATAACCCATATACTAACAGCGACGACAACGAATTCACTATCCGCCACTAACCAACCGCATCATGAACCTCTATCAACTTTCAAAAACCATCCTCCTACTCAACAAAGCGCCCATCAACAAGGTGCGCTTCGCTCGCGTGATTTACTTCGTCCATAAGGAGCTCATCCGCAAAAAGTTCATGTCTGCCGAAGATATCGCCTATCTCCGCTCCCCGCTCGGCCCTGTCCCCGACGGCATGCTAAAACTCGCCCTCGACCACCCCAATATCATCGCCTGCCCCGCCTCCGACCGCCCGTCCTTCGCCGCCGAAGAATATACCATCAAACTCTCCGACGCCGAAGAAGACGAAGAAACGACCATGCTTGAGCAATATCGTGAAGTCCTAAAAGCCGTCGAGCGCACCCTGAAAGCCCTCGCCGCACACACCACCCCCGAGCTCGTCCAAGCCAGCCACTCCGACCCCAGCTGGATCGCCAATTTCAACGGCGCCCGCTATTTTATCACCCCCGCCGACCTTAAGAATCCCTTCCCCTTCAACACTATCCGCGTCAAAATCCGCATCAAGCGCGCTCCGCAAAATGAGCTCGGCGCTCTCCAGGCCAATCTTCTCCGCGGCATGATGCAGGACATCGTCAAAGAAAGCACCGACCTCGAATACCCCGATCAACAGTCCAAAACCACCCCAGAATCCGCCACCCCCACTCCCAAACTCACTCCTCTCGGTCTCATCGCCGCCCTGCCATTTCTTAAGCATATCACGGTCAAACCCACCAAACCTGCCGACAAACCTCAAAAATCCCCCGAAAAGCCGGCCGCTAAACCCGAACAGAACCAGAACAAACCCCCGAAGGGAACGAAATGAGCACTCCCGAGCGTATCGAAATCGCCGAAGAAGACGCCGCTAAATCACTCTGGCGCAAATACAAGAAAACCCCCGAATACAAATCCGGCCGCCGCTATTCCATCAGCTCCGTCCACCCGCTCGTCAGGGAATCAGAAGAACAAGGCCTCGCCGACGTCATTCTCGGCTTCGTCAGGGAACTAGAGCGCCCCGTTGACATCCGCGTCTCGCTTTCGATGCGCAAAGAATCCGACTGGATCGACGACTGGAAGCAGATGCACAACACCCTCTTCCGCCACGTCTACCGCAAAACTGGGGAATTACGACCTCGCGGCCACGACGTCCGCTTCGGCGCACCAGGGGACGAAGACCTCCATCACATTCCCTGCGGCGGCGCCGAGGTCTACAATGAGCTTTATGGCCTCGCCCGCGACCTCACCGGCAGCGTCCAATATGTCGAAACCTCGAATATCGACGAAGCCTGCCGCTTTCTCGCTCATTTTCACTACAGTTTCATCCGCATCCACCCCTTCTTCGACGGCAACGGCCGCATCGCCCGCGTCGTCACCGACCAACTCTCCGTCGCCCTCGGCTATGTCCCCATCATCGCCGGTTTCCCGCGCAACAACGCCGACAAAAAGCGCGTCTACCACTCCGCCATCCACGCCGCCGCCACCGACACCGCCCACATCGAACTCACCGACTGGATCAAAACCCAGCTCCTCGACAAACTCGCCGAAATCGCCTAAAATTAGTTATTTCTGGACACTCATAGCCCTCCCACGCGCCATTTTAGCGAGAGGGAATTGTTAATTCCGTAATTCCCCTACCCATGTTTTTCATCGTTCCCGCTCCTATTTTTATCAAGCTTCATCGCTATCCCGCTCCAAGCCATCTCATAGCCTACGCCATACGCCTCTCCAGCCACAACATTAAACATCCCGCGCACATTATCTCACGCATAAAAACACACGGACAATAAGGCATAAACGCAGCCAGAACTAAACACATACCCACAAAAGCAAATCAAAAAGACGCATGAACACCCGTCTTTTCCGGAGATTTCCAATGTCGCACAATATAGATTTTACGACACTACCCAAGGGGCTATACCGGCCAATCAAGCCTCCACCCCAGCCAGTCCGCAGCCCGCCGGCCGCCGCCTCTGTCGCCGACTTTTAATTTCACAAATTCCCTATTTCCCTCTATTTTCACGCACAAACAATGCCCGCACTCGCCCACCGCCAGCCGTACCTACGCACATTTCATTTTTTCTACTCCCCACCCACCCGAACTAAACCCGAACAAAACGAGAACTACAGAACCGTCAAAGTCCGCGCTCTCCACTCCTGTTGAACCTCATGTCTACCCCTGTAAACGCCCGCCCCGCCCCTCATCGTCCTCCTCGTCATCGTCATCATGACCGAAATACCCATCATCTTCCATATCGATCTCTATCGAAAGCACCCCGGTCACCAACAAAATCGCCACAATCACCAAGAAAACCCCAATCATCCCCGCCCAAATCGACAAAATCCTTCCAGCATCCATACTTCATATTATACCCCATTCCACCCCTAAAACTCAAAATCCGCCCAACATGCCCAACCAAACAAGCCCCACGAGCTCCGAATCCCAACCAAGCCCAACCCCCAAACCCACCTCGCCTTTCAAAAATCCTAACCTTCCCTCTCCTCGTCCCCGACCCGTTAATGTCGCAAAATCTACACATTTGCGGCATTAACCCGATCCTCTCACGCTTATTCCTTCCCTAATTCCCTCTCCGCCATCACAAAACACTTGACAAAATCAATAATCTGTGCTACAATGGTAACATAGACCCTTTTTGTGCGCAAAATTCCCGGCTTCGAAGAATCCTCTAGAAGCCACTCCCAAAGCCAAAAGTTCTTTATCATCTCAGAAAGGTTGGTAAAAATCATGTCTCGCCTGTTCTCCATGTCGTCTTTCCTGTCCAGCCCCTACTCCCAATCGGCATCACCGGCGGCCTCCTGCTCGCCGCTTTCCTCTTGCGCCATTTTATCGTTTCCCTCATTTTCAACGTCATGACTGCACTCCTCGATCTCATCGACGCCCGCCGCACCAAATTCGGACGCCGAATCACCGCCATCGCCGTTGTTCTCTTCCTCATATTCACACTATTTCTCAGTTTCTCCGGCCGATGGCAAGCCGCTCTTACGATCTACGTCACCCTCGCCCTTCTCGGCCTCACCCCACGCGGGCTCATCCGTGGCGCTCTGACCATCTTGATTGGAATCGGACTCCTCCTTTTTGCCCTCCTCTGCTAACCAAAAACCATCCAGCCCCAAAACGGCGCCCGAACAAGGCGCCGTTTTTCCGTCCTTAGACTATAATTCCCTCTCCGCCCCAGCCGCCGCCCCGCCAAACCCGCTTCAAACCCGTTGGGCAAGCCTGAATAAGTTTTGATATCAATTGTAAAAAGGAATAAGTATGTGCTATATCAACAAACTGCTAACATTTGACGGTTGCGGAGGCTAAGGCGGAGAACCTCAAAGCCCCGAAACTAGAGACTATCTAGCAACACATCGCACAGAATCACCAACAAACTTGTAAACCAGAAAGTTAGAGCCAACTGTATTACTACCAAAAAACGTAAAATTTCGAGCTAGCTCAATAGCAGGAATATCATCAAGATCGCTATCACTTGGTGTCGAAGTCCAATATCTACCATGATCACCGGCAAACCCTAAAAGAACCGAGGAATCCCCTACGAAGCCGCCCCTAACAAAGAAGAAGCCGTTGCCAGTTGGTTTCGTAACATCACCAGCAAATCCCGCAGCACCAATCAATGTCTGGTATATATCAACACCCGGCAACTGCCAATTCTTTGGACAAATACTAGCCAGCGCATGATCATCTGCCGCTTCTCCAGTCCCTGCAGTAGCCGTATTCCAAGAATAGTAATTCCCCACCAAATAATGAGCATCATATTCCCCGCCCGTCGCCGTCTTTTGATAATTGTCGTAATAGAAAGTCGGATTATCTGACCGCTTCATTCTACTGACGTCAAAAAACATAGATGCACAATCCGACAAACTCGATTTCCCAGTGCCGCAATCTAAAGAACGCTCCGGGTTCATAGGCACATAGCTGCCAAAATCCCAAGAACCCGTCGTATCACGTTTACCACTAACCGTACCTAAAGAAGCCGCCTTCGCAGTTCCCAAAGGTTTGTAGCTAGAAACTGCATCCCAATTTGCTGGCGTAACGTACCGTCCAGTAGCTTCATCATACCCAACATCGGTCTTATTGATGTCCGGCCATACACCCTCCGTAATATCCAAGTCCAAGTTCTGCATCATCCAACATTTGCCATCAGCAAGCTTCGCCACCCAATAATACTTACCGTCACGAGTATCCTTCAACTGTTTTGTATCCCCAATCTTTGCACTATCGCAAACAGTACTATTCATCTGTTGCATTTCTGTTGCTTCAGCCAAGCTAACCACTTCATATGGACTACTTGTCACGCTCAACATTACCTGATTCGAGTAAACATCCGCCGGCTTGTCATTACCAATCCTCGCCGCAAAACTCATTGTATAAGTTTTTGTAATATCCTTCTGATTGCCACTCTTACTTTCTAGGCTAGTTCCCTGTCCTTGCGGAAGCGCAGAATAAGTTGCGGTATCCGAAATAGCAGAGCCTTCGGCCACCGCATAGCCCCAAGTATTCGTCTTTAAAGCATCGAAAGTTACCGGTGAACTTGTAGCAGCAATCGTCTCTCCAGTTCTTTCTCCAGTTAGTGCCGCGTTCTTCCCGCCAAGATATATTGTGTATCCTCCAGTACTGGCAATTTTAATATTAGCAGAAATATTTATTTTAGCAGATGTTCCATCAGCAGTCGTCGGAGTAAGCGAAGCTGCGCCAGAAGCCGGCGAAAAAGAAATTACCACTCCGTCATCGCTCTGCGCCGCCACCCCGCCGCTATCCTCACCTTCTTCCCCGCCTTCCAACGCACTCGCTGAACTCCCTACCAGCGGATTTACCAACAAAAACGCCAGCAGCAACAAGCCCAAACCGCTCGCGCTCCCGACAATCCTCCCTATATCCTTAACTTTTACACTTTGGCTTTTTCGCATCACAGCCCTCCTTTTAGGTTAATAACACCCTGCGATCCTCGATTGCTCATTTTTTGCAACAAAAAGCCACGGCATGCCGTGCGTACTTTTCATATAAAAACGACACCGCAAGGGTGTTACTACAATTTATTCAATGGCCGTTATGGTTCTCGAACAACTGCTCCTTACGGTGCCGTGCCTACTCGAGAACACATAACTCATTGGATAAAAAATCCGGTCATTCAATAATAAATTGTAGTAACATTTTCATTATACCACACAAAATCCGCTCACGCCAAAAAATTAAAATATTTTAGCAAGGAGCTAGGTTTGCTCTTCGCGGGCTAGACTTCTGAATTGAGCAAACTAAAGCAAGGAGAAGCTCGACGAGCTGAACGGCAGCCCCGTAAAGACGGGCGCTGCCGTGGGTTTGCGCAATTTAGGAGCTAGGACCGGGGAGTAACCCTAGCTATCCGCAAACTGCGAATTATACAGCTCCGCATAGAACCCATCCATCGCCAGGAGTTCCTCATGCTTCCCCTGTTCGACAATTGCCCCGTCCCGCATGACTAGGATCAGATCCGAGTTCCGAATCGTCGACAGCCGGTGCGCAATCACAAACGACGTCCTCCCCTTCGTCAGCTTCGCAAACGCATCCTGAATCAGTTGCTCTGTCCGTGTGTCGACGTTCGAAGTCGCCTCGTCGAGAATCATCATCGGCGGATTCGCCACCATCGCCCGCGCAATCGTCAGCAACTGCTTCTCTCCTGCCGAAATATTATCCGAATCCTCGGCAATCTCCGTCTTATACCCGTGTGGCAACGATTCAATAAAGTGATGAATACTACTCGCCTTCGTCGCCCGCAGAATATCCTCGTGCGTCGCGTTCGGTCGCCCATAGCGGAGATTCTCTTCAATCGTCCCCGAGAATAGCCATGTATCCTGAAGCACCATCCCGAACAACTTTCGCACATCTGCGCGCTTCATTTCCCTAGTCGGCACCCCATCAATCGCGATATACCCCGACTGCGAATCATAGAACCTCATCAAAAGATTAATAATCGTCGTCTTCCCCGCCCCCGTCGGTCCGACAATCGCCACCTGCATCCCCGGCTCAATTTTCACCGAGAAATCCCGAATAATCGGCTTCGCCGGATCATACGCAAAGTCCACATGATTAAACTCCACCGCCCCGCGCACATCAGAAATCGTCAGCGCCGGCTCTGGATCTGGCGTCTCATCCGGCTCCTCAAGGAAACCATAAACCCGCTCGACCGCCGCCAAAGTCGACTGAATATTCGACGCAATCTGCGACACCCCCTGAATCGGCTGATTGAACTGGCTCACATACTGAATAAACGCCTGGATACTACCAATCGCCAGCTTCCCCGAAATCACCATTCCGCCACCCATCACACAAATCACCGCATACCCTAAGTTCGTCAAAACATGAATAATCGGAAACGCCAACGCCGAGAAGAACTGTGCCTTCCATCCCGTCTCGAACAACCGCTGATTCTGCGCCTCAAATTTCTTCGCCGACAACATCTCGTGCGAGTTCGCCTTAATAATCGACTGCCCCGCATAATCTTCCTCGATCGAGCTGTTCAGCTCGCCCAGCGTCGTCCGGTTTGTCCGGAAATATGCCTGCGCCTTTTTTGCCAGCTGACTAATCGACAAGAACGACAACGGCAAAATCAGCAACGCCACTAGCGAAAGCGGCACTGAAATCACCATCATCATCACGAAGATCCCGATCAGCTTCACGATGTCCGAAATCACCTCCGACAAAATCCGCGCCATCGACTGCGTAATCGCGTCCACGTCATTGCTCATCCTCGAAAGCGTATCGCCAAACTGATGCTTATCAAAATACGACACCGGCAACAGCCCGATCTTCTTAATAATCTCATCACGCAGCTGCTTACCGTAACTTTCCGTCACCACCGACAGCGCCACCCCCTGCAAGTAGTTCAGAATTGACGACCCAACATAGAGCAAAATCAACTGAATCATCAAACTTGAAATCACACCCCAATCAATCGCCCCCGTCTCCGTATAACTCCGCACCGCCTCGGTCGTCACTTGCCCGAGAATCATCGGCCCAAACAGCGCCAAAATCACCGACGCCACCGTCAAAATCATCGACGCAATAATCAGCACTCGCCACGGTTTCAGATTCGTCAGCAAATTCCGCACCGTCTTCCCAAAGTTTTTCGGCTTCGTCGCCACACTCATTGGCCTAGGCATTTTTCACCTCCTTTCTCGCAGAAACCTTCCCAGCTCCCGTACTCTCCTTCCCTTTCAAAACCTCCACTCCAGTCGATTCTCCTGAAGCTCCCGCCACCTCCTTCTCAAATTCCGCTTCCGAAAGTTGCGACTTCGCAATCTCTCGATAAACCTCACAATCCTTCAAAAGCGATTTATGCGTTCCCTTCCCCACGACTTTCCCGTTATTCAAGACCACAATCTGCTCCGCATCTTTAATTGTGCTAATCCTCTGCGCCACAATCAACGTCACCGCATTTCGCGTCACCGGCTTCAACGCCTTGCGCAACCGAGCGTCCGTCTTCATATCCAGCGCCGAGAACGAATCGTCAAAGATATAAATATCCGGATTTTTCGCCACCGCCCGCGCGATCGAGAGCCGCTGCTTCTGTCCGCCCGACACGTTGCTTCCCCCTTGCGCAATGTGCGAATCATAACCCTTCTCCAGCTTCTCAATAAACTCCGACGCTTGCGCAATCCGCGCCGCCTCGTGCATCTGCTCCTCCGTAATCTCCGGCGCCCCAAACTTAATATTCGACGCCACCGTCCCCGCAAACAACACCCCTCTCTGCGGCACATACCCGATCCGTCGCATCAAATCCTCTTGTGCATAGTTCTTAATCTCAATCCCGTTCACCAGAATCTCCCCCGTCGTCGCCTCATAAAACCTCGGCACCAGGTTAATCAACGTCGACTTCCCCGACCCCGTCGACCCGATAAACGCCGTCGTTTCCCCTGCCTTCGCCACGAACGACACATCCTCAAGCACCTTCTCCTCCGCCTTCGCATACGAGAAGCTCACATTCCGAAACTCCACCGACGGCGCAAGCTCCGGCTTCCCCACCGTCTTCTCTTTCCAAGTAATCTCCTCGCGAGTATCCATAATCTCGTTAATGCGCTTCGCTGACACGTTCGCCCTCGGCAAGATAATAAATAGCATCGTCAGGAACAAGAACGACATAATCACCTGAATCGCATACTGCATAAACGCCATCATGTTCCCAAGATACGCAAAATCCTTCGTCATCAACGAAATCCCGATCCAGATACACAGTAGCGACGCCCCGTTAAATACCATGCTAATCAACGGATCCTGCAGCGCCATCACATTATTCACCCAAATCGCCAGTTTCTTAAAACGAGTATTCGTCCGGTCGAATTTCTTCTGCTCCAAGCCCTCATTATTAAACGCCCGAATCACCCGAAGCCCCGTCAAATTCTCCCGCGTCAGCTGCGTAATCTTATCAATCATCTGCTGAATAATCTTAAACTTCGGCATCACGATCGCCAAAATCACCACGACCAGCAGCACAATCACCCCGACCGCCAGCGCAATAATCCACGTCATGTCCGGCGCCGTCCGAATCGCCTGCACGACCGCAAGCACCGCCGTCATCGGCGCCCGGAGCAACATCGACATACACATCACCGCCGCCTGCTGCACCTGCGACACATCGTTCGTCGTCCGTGTAATCAGCGACGCCGTCGAAAACTTATTCATATCCGCAACCGAAAAACTCAAAACCTTCGCAAAAATATCCCGTCGGAGATCCCGCGAAAACGCCGTCCCGATCCTCGCTGACAAAAAGTTCGCTAGCGACGCCCCCATTGCCGCGACTAGCGCATAAAGCACCATCTTAATCCCCGCGCCCCAGATAAAATCTACATCCCCCGCCACAATTCCGTCATTCACGATGCTCGCCATCAACGCCGGCAATTGCAACGCCGACCAGACCTGCCCCGCCACCGCACATAAGAGTATAATTATTTGCCACCAATAAGGTTTAAGATAACGAAAAAGTTTTAGCATGACTACCATTCTATCGCGTTTATTTTTATCTGTCAACCCCGCCTAAATCCCACATCAAACCACCCTGCATCAAAACCACCCCCCCCCAAAAAAAATCCGACCTTCCCTGCCAGCCCTCTACAGCCCAACTAATCCCACACAACAACTGCCCAAACCCAAAAACCATTACCGTCTTGACATTTCTCGCATTCCGTGCTACAATGATATTAAGTCTCACCTGAGGCTCGTTTGAGATGTCTCAAAATGCCTCAAAAATATTCAAAGATCCCTCAAACATCACAGTACCTTAAAAAGGAGGAATGTATTATGCCATTCGGATTCGGAGGACACGGAGGAGGTTATGGCGGAGGCTTCGGCGGCCACGGCCCCGGAGGCTTTCACGGCGGCGGTCGTGGCCCAGGCCCCGGTGGCCCAGGTCCTGGCGGCCGCGGCGGCATTTTTGGTTTATTTGCCCACTTTGGTTTCAACAGCAGCACCGGCTCCGCCAACGCCAACCAATCCAGCCAAAGCACTATCCCACCCCTCGACGCCCACGATTTTCCAAACAGCGCCCTCTCCCAGAACGCCAAACCTACCACCGCCCTTGAACGCGTCGATCAATTCCTGATCGACTATCACAGCGTCCATCGCACAAAAGTCTGCCTCGCCGTCCTGACAGCTTTCATGGCTATTTTTATCGCCATCGCCAGCAACCTTGCCAGCGATACCCGGCTCGCCTGCGATCAGCTTATCATCGTCAGTTCCGGCCTCGTTCCCTACGTTCTCGCCTGCACCCTGCGCAATCTTATCCATGACCGCGCCGGCCGCAAATTCACCAACCTCGCCTGCCTCGCCGCCTGCACCACCGGGTTCGTCGCCAGTCTTGTTTGTTGTTTCCTCGGCCTTGGCACGCTCCATGCTGTCTTCGCCAAAGTTTTCGCCTTTCTCGTCGGCAGCTTCATCAGCAACTGGATCTTCCAGCTTGTCCGCCGCTCCCAAGAACTCCGCGACTTCGACGACGACCGCAAGTCCTACCAATCCCGCACCCTCGGCGCATCTATGGCTGGTCGCGTTATCGAACTTCTGATTTTCGCGCCCCTCGCCTTCGGCGGACAGCGTGACTTTTTCTGGATTGTCTGGTTCATGGTCTGCACGTTCTGCTTTGCGACCGCACTCGAATTTGCGCTCAGCTTCATCGCTCATCCCTGCCTGGGCCGTCTTGCCTACTATCTTTCCGCCGACACCGACCAAATCGTCCAGTAGTTGCCATTCACACCGCATTCCCCTCAACATCCGCGCATCTCGCGCAAGAAGCGCAGAAAACGCAAGAAGGACGTCTCAAAAGAGGCGTCCTTTTCCCTTGCAAAACCTCCAAACCATGCTACAATATATATCTATGAAAACTACAAAATCTAATTCCGACAACGCCCCAATGCCCGCCAAATCCGCCCGCTACCTTATGGTCATGGGCGCCATCATGAGCTGCATGGTCGTTGTCGCAAACCTCGCCGCCATCAAACTCTGGAATCTTTTCGGCATCCCAGTCGACGGCGGAATCATCATGTTCCCTATCACCTACATCCTCGGCGACCTCATCGTCGAAATCTACGGCAAACGCACCGCCGACACCGTCGCGACCTGCGGGCTCACTCTCGGCCTTCTGACTTGTATCCTCCTCTGGATCGTCTCCGCTCTCCCCGATTACCCCGGCGCCGACAACTCCGCCTTCGTCGCTATCTCCGGCATGGCTAGCCGCATCTTCCTCGCCAGCATCTTCAGCTTCTGGTGCAGTCAACGCTTCAACAATTTCCTCTTCGTCAAAATCCGTCAAAACTCCCCGAAGCACCTCAACAAATTCTGGTTCCGCGCTCTTAGCTCCTCCTTCTTCGCCCACCTTCTCGACTCTGTCATTTTTGAAACCGCCGCTTTCATCGGCCGCCTCACTTTCTGGGAATTTCTCACTCAAGCCGGCTTCGCTTTCATCGCTGGCCTCATCCTCGAAGCCATCTTCCTCCCGCTTACAAATTACCTCGCCAAAACCCTCAAATCCCGCCTTCACTTTGAAGACGGCCACTCCACTCTGACGACCGATTAGATGCTATAATATAATAATATATATGTCATTCTTTGAAATCGAAAAATCAATCCCTGGTTCCCTCGGCCGCGCCGGCGTCATTCACACCGCCCACGGCGATATCAAGACCCCTGCTTTCATGTCCGTCGGCACCCACGGCTACGTTCGCTTTCTCTCTGCCGACGACCTAAATGCTGCCGGCGCCCAGGCCATGCTCTCCAACGGCTATCACCTCCGTCGCGAAGCTCCCGAAATCGCGGGCCAAGGCGGTCTCGCCAATTGGCGCCCCGATCGCCAAGACGGGCTGCCGAATAACCCCTGGCAAAAACCCACCATCACCGACTCCGGTGGTTTCCAGGTCATGTCTCTCGGCTCCGGTCTCGGCAAAGTCGTCTCCATGGAAAAAGAACGCGGCGTCACCAACACCGCCCATAAAGAACGCCTCGCCCACGTCTCCGAAAAAGGCGTCGACTTCACCGACCCCTTCGATGGTCAGCCCGATTTCATCGGCCCCGAAGAATCCATGCGCATCCAATGCCAAATCGGCTCGGATATTCATATGGCTTTCGATGAGCTTACTTCCCTTGCTGACACTTATGAATATAATATTGAAGCCATGGCCCGCACCGAACGCTGGGCCGAGCGCAGCCTCCGCGAACATCTCAAACATCGCGACGATCTCGGCTACCGCCAGCATCTCTACGGCGTCCTCCAGGGCGGCCGCTGGGAAGACCTCCGTCGCTCAACCGCGAAAACTCTCGGTGCAATGACCGTCCCCGACCCGGCCACCGGCACTCCGACCGAGTTCGACGGTTTCGGCCTCGGCGGCGCCTTCTTGAAAGAAGACCTCGGCGCAATCCTCCGCTGGTGCAACGAAGAACTCCCCGCAAACAAACCTCGCCACCTCCTCGGCCTTTCCCATCCTGACGATATTTTCATCGGCGCCGAAATGGGCGCTGACACCTTCGACTGCGTCGCCCCTACCCGCGAAGCCCGCCATGGCAAAATTTATACCCATGACGGCAACCTTAACCTCCGCCAATTCACCGGCGTCGAAAAGCCCCTCGAGCCCGGCTGCGACTGCGCAACCTGCCGCGCCGGCTGGACGCTCGGTTCCCTTCGCGCCCTCTGGCGTTCCGGCGACCCCGCGAAAAAAGCGCAATACTACCGCCTCGCTTCCGCCCATAATCTCCGTTTCATCATCCGCCTCACCGAAGAAATCCGCCAAAGCATCCTCGACGACCGCTTCTTCAAATTCCGCGACTCTTTCCTCCGCCGTTACTACAAAAACGCCTAATCTATGCTATAATAGCCTCATGGATAAGAAAAGCTACCGCGTTGATATTGATACAAAAACCTTCGTCCGTTTCTGGCTCGTTATTCTCGCTCTCGGCCTCGTCGCGCTCTTCGTCTGGAAAGCCCTCCCCGGCCTCATCATCGTCGGCATCGCCCTCTTCCTTTCGATTGCGATTCAGCCTCTCGCCGCCCGCATCCAGCGCCTGACCAAAAAAGAAAACTCCTCCTTCGCCTCCGTCATGGCCTACGTCATCATCATCCTCGTCCTCGGCATCATTATCGCCGTCGTCGCCCCAGTCGTCATCGACGAGACCGTCCGCTTCGTCCGCCAGCTCCCCGCCACCTTCGAAGACACCCTCGGTGGCTGGGAAGGTATCAACACTTTCGGCCAAAGCCTCGGTATTGATAACCTCCAAAACGAAATCTTCACCGCCCTCCAAAACTTCTCCAACACTTTCGTCGGCAATTTCAGCAGCATCCTCGTCAACAGCATCGGCGCCGTCTCCCAAGTCGCCACCGGCGGCATCTTAACCCTCATCCTGACCCTCCTCTTCTCAATTGAAGGACCAGCCATCATCCAATCCTTCTGGACCACCCTTGAAGGCCGCCGCAAAAACTCCGCTCTCCGCGCCTGGAAACGTCTCTCCGAGCGCCTCGCCGGCGTCATCTCCACCTACGTCTCGAAACAAGTCACCGTCGCCGTCCTCGACGGCTGCGTCACAACCGTCGCCGTCCTTCTCCTCTCGCTGACCTGCGGCTTCTCCAGCGGTCTCGCCCTCCCCATGGGTCTGATCGCCATGACCTTCTATCTTATCCCAATGTTCGGCCCCATCATCAGCTGCGTCCTTATTTCCCTCCTCCTCTTCTTCAGCTCCCCTGTTGCCGCCATCATCTTTCTCATTTTCTACATCATCTACGAACAAATCGAAAACAACTTCATCGCCCCGAAACTCCAAGGCGACGCTCTGAACCTCCCGACTGCCCTCGTCCTCACCGCCATCGTTATCGGTATGTATATGTTTGGCCTCGTCGGCGCCATCATCGCCATCCCCATCGCCGGCTGCATCAAGGTCGTCCTCGAAGAATACCCGAACCTCCGCGAAGCCGGCCTCTAGCCCTTCCCTTTTCTAGCCAAACGTGATACAATACAAACATATTGGGCCGTCGCCAAGTGGTAAGGCACTGGGTTTTGGTCCCAGCATTCGCAGGTTCGAATCCTGCCGGCCCAGCCAAGAAAGTATCTCCGCTCCCCGCGGAGGTATTTTCTTGCGTAACTAGCCCAGATTTACTCACTTCAGGTTCGTTATGCGACGCGAGCGTCGCATTGACTTTTCTGCCAGCCCAACAACTTATACTATAATATACTCATGAGCCTAAAACTCACGGCGCCAAACTTTAAGCCTGAACTCAGCTTCCGCTTAAAGCTAACCGCCAAATGGAGATCGTGAAACACTCTCGAACTTTTAAAATAGCACAGACCAGATCACATGAAATTAGTTCCGACTAGTTTTATTATTAAGTTGTTTCTGTTGCTCTATTCTCGCTTAGCTAATTGTCAGAAAGGGCGGCGACGTCAACCAGAATACCAGCAACCTGTTCATAAACGCCGGCAACAACGGCTACTACTGGTCATCTACCCCAGTCTCTAACGGCACCAACGCCTACAACCTCAACTTCGGCAGTACCAGCAGCATCAATCCGTCCAATAACAACAATCGGCAGAACGGCTTCTCCGTTCGCTGCCTTTGTTCTGCCCGATCTCCACCAAATCCCAAAAACCCGAACCGCCCCAAAACCACATATATTATAATATACTTGTGGGGCTAAACCCCCATGGCTAGAAAGTCGCAGGCCTGGACCATGCCGCCACAAGTCTTCGCAGAGCTTGTGTCGCATCACTCCCGCCTCGACTTGGCTCGTCAAAAAAGGAGATCGTGAAACTCTCTTGCCCCGCCAACAAACCGCGCGCCGCAAGATACGTTTTTAAGTTAGTCCCCGGACTTCCTTAAACCATAAGCAGTTTCTTTAGCATCTACTCCAAACTCTAACAACAACAACGCCTACAACCTCAACTTTACTACAGGCGTTAATCCCAGTAACACCAACAATCGGAACAACGGCTCCCCGGTTCGTCTGCCTTCTTTTGGTGCCCGATCTCCTCCACACACAGCTCATCCCCAAACACAACCACAGCCAAATAAACCCAAAACCCGCCACAAGCAAAAACTGTTATAATTATCCCATGGGCATAAACCCCCACGGCTGGAAATCTCAGGCCCGACAAAAGTCCGCCCGAGCAGACCCGCCAATCATGGAGATCGTGAAGGCCTCTCAAAAACCCATCAACAAAGTTTACAGACTAGAAAACTTCTTTGCTACGGCAAAATCATCATCAAGCGCCTTCTGATTCGTGTGTCGCGAATCGCACCAGTCGACCGGCTTTGGACAGCCCCTCCCCGTGACGTCACCGTATCCTTCCTCTCGAGGAGGGGCGGCAACGTCAATCAGAGTACCACCTACCTGTTCAACAACGCCGGCGACAACGGCAACTACTGGTCGTCTACCCCTAACTCTAATGGCACCAGCGCCTACAACCTCAACTTCAACGGCGCCGACAACATTAATCCGTCCAACAGCAACAATCGGTACAACGGCCGCTCCGTTCGCTGCACCTTACTGTGCCCGATCTCCAAAATCCAAGAATATATTATAATAAACTCATGGGGCTAAACCCCCACGGCCAAAAAGTCAACGCCGAGCCTCTGTATAGAACCAAAACCGCAGAGCAACTCCGCCTTGGCTAATTCGCCAAACCTAGGAGATCGTGAGGTTCCCTCGAATCGTTAATCAGCAAGATGATCCCAGGCTCGTCCCTTCGCCGCCGCTCCGGCCCCGGTGAAGTTCAAGCAACCTCTCCCTGGCACATTTCCGACCATGGCCCAACGGCCCGTTCAGTCTCAACTTCAACAACACCAACAACATCAATCCGTCCAACAACAACAATCGGCCTACTGGCTCCCCGGTTCGTCTGCCTTCTTTTGGTGCCCGATCTCCTCCAAAGATCTCTCCAAACCCCTCCTTCAAAAATCTCCCAAATCTTACAAACTATTTCGAAAACCTCACACGCGACCTAGTATGAGCCAAAGAACTTATATTATAATATTCTCGTGGGAGTAATTCCCCATAAGTTACAAAGCGTCGCTCCGGGCGACAAACCAGCCCCGGCCGCGCCGAGTTCTTTTCATGGAGATCGTGAAACCCGCTTGAGCTAAAAATAAAACATAAAAAGTTGCATAATAAAGGTGCCAATCCAAACACCTACAAAAGCAACCAGCCCAAGATTTGTCAATTATCGCGCGCCCTGGCCCGCAATAAGTATAAGTGGTTTCTAGCACAACTTTCTGACCGTAGTATCAGATTAGCCAAACCATCAACACGCCAAACCGTCAGTCCAGTCGACCATCAACCAGAATACCAACAACCTGTTCAACAACGTTGGCAACAACGGCAACTACTGGTTCTTCCCTTTCTCTCTCGCACGCTCTTTCCCTCCTGCCTCCCGCTTCTCCCCTCCAGCTTTCGAAAGACCAGCTCCCCGTTCCTCTGCCTCTTACTGTGCCCGATCTCCTCCAAGGATCCCTATAAATTACCAAGTCTCTCATTATCATTATTTCGCTGCTCCGGAATGCTATAATATTTTCATGAGCATAAAACCTCATGGCGCCGACAGCTAACGCTTGATACAAATCCGCTTTAGCGAAACCGCCAATCTAGGAGATCGTGAAACCTCCTCAAGCCTACAAATAACCGCTACAGGTCAGATTTATCACTCAAGCTACGGCTTGCGTCGCAAATATAAAAGGTTTCTTGACCGAAAACAACCCGTGGTATTCCAGGGGCGGCTACGTCGACCAGAGAACCAGCAACCTGTTCGCCAACGCCGGCAACAACGGCAACTACTGGTCGTCTACTCCACACTCTAACGGCACCAGCGCCTACATCCTCAACTTCAACGGCACCGACAACATCAATCCGTCCAATACCAGCAATCGGTACAACGGCCGCTCCGTTCGCTGCCTTTACTCTGCCCGATCTCCTATAAACCAAAATCATAGTATAATTATCTCATGGGCATAACAACCCACAAGCTACAAAGCGCCGCTCCGAACCACAAAAGTTCCAGCCGTGCCGAGTTCTTTTCATGGAGATCGTGAAGCCTCCTCGCAGTATAAAAACTACAGGCTAGCAAAAACTTAAGTTGCGACTTCTGTTTTAATAAAACGGCTTCTTTCCATTACGGCTATTTTATCAGGTTTATCGTCGTCGATTATTGTTAGGGGTGGCTACGTCAATCAGAATACCAGCAACCTGTTCCGCAACGCCGGCGACCGCGGGTATTACTGGTCATCTACGCCAAACTCCGACGGCAGCAACGCCTACAACCTCTACTTCAACAGCACCGCCAGCGTCAATCCGTCCAACAACAACAATCGGCAGAACGGCAACTCCGTTCGCTGCCGTTTCGGTGCCCGATCTCCGCACAATGATATAATAAAATTGTGGATCTAAAAGTCCATATAGTCGAAACAAAACTCTGAGTTTAGAAACTCCAGTTTTGCCTAGACTTTTCATGGAGATCGTGAAGCCTCCTCTAGCTAACATATATAAATAGCGCAGGTCAGTTTTACAATTTATAGGTCACGGCCTATTCATTACTCTAACGGCTTCTGTTGTTCGCTTCTCATAACGACGCATATACCTACTATGGGGCGGCGCCGTCAACCAGAGCACCAGCCTGTTCAGATACGCCGGCGACAACGGCTTCTATTGGTCGTCTACTCCGAACACTAACAGCAGCAACGCCTACCGCCTCAACTTCAACGGCACCGACAACGTCAATCCGTCCGACACCAACAATCGGCAGAACGGCAACTCCGTTCGCTGCCTTATACTTGTGCTCAATCTCCAAATTCAAAAACCATCATCAATATACTATAATATACATGTGGACATAAAACTCCATAAAGTCTAGACAACGCCCGAGTTCATTCTCCGGCTTTGCCAAAACTTTTTCAGGAGATCGTGAAGATTGCTCTGACAAAAAACATCTCAGCCCAGTATACAATTATCAAGTTCCGACTTGATAATTCACTAAACATCTTCTTTGCGTTTTGTACCTCCAGTCTAAACGCGGTTAGCGAAACAGCTACCAGTAGCATGCGTCGTCCAAAGGGGCGGCCGCGTCAACCAGGATACCACCAACCTGTTCCGCAACGCCGGCGCCAACGGCTACTACTGGTCATCTACTCCAAACTCTAACGGCACCCAGGCCTACAACCTCAACTTCGGCAGCAGCATCAATCCGTCCAACAACAACAATCGGTACAACGGCAACTCCGTTCGCTGCCCTTATTGTGCCCGATCTCCACACAATGATATAATAATGCTACGAGCCTAATAACTCGCGGCGCAAACACTGCAGCCTGAGCACAAACTCCGCCGCAGTCCAATCGCTTAATCAGGAGATCGTGAAGTTCTCTCGGGCTATCTCTCATATATAAAATAGCTCCAGACTTGTTAAAATACATTAGTTACGACTAATACTATTTCCAAGCAACTTCTTTTAAGCTAATTGTCGTCATATCCAAAACTGGCAGATTTATCATCGGGACGGTGTTAGGGGCGGATACGTCCAGCAGAATACCAGCAACCTGTTCCGCGCCGCCGGCGACAACGGCGTCTACTGGTCAACTACTCCAAACTCTAACAGCAGCAACGCCTACGAACTCAACTTCAACGGCACCACCAACATCAATCCGTCCAACAACTGGAATCGGAACAACGGCCTCTCCGTTCGCTGCCCTAGTTATGCCCGATCTCCTATAAATTCAAACAATCAAAACCATAAGCGAGCCCCCACACGTAAACGCGCAGGGGCTCAACTATCTCCTAGATAATCTAAACGTACGTTCAAACTATCTACCCCTATTTTATCATAAGTATTATAAAAGCAATACCTTTTTCAATACTTTTTATAACTTTTCACAATTAAGTTTTCCACAGACAAGTCCGCCACAACAAATTTCACATCATATACTATAATATTTTTATGAGCATAAAACCTCATGGCATCAACCCCAAAGCCCGATACGCATCCGCTCTGGACAAACTGTCAAAACATGGAGATCGTGAAGTTTTCCTTAACTTTCCAATAAACAGGAATAAGTTTTGGCAAGATCTATTGCAAAGTTACGACTTTCAATAACCTCCTATAACTTCTATTTTCGGTCTTTTGACCCCGCCCCTACAATATAGGGGCGGCCGCGTCGACCAGGACAGCTGGCTGTTCGCCAACGCTGGCGACAACGGCAACTACTGGTCGTCTACTCCGAACTCTAGCACCAGCAACGCCTACAACCTCAACTTCAACGACACCGACAGCATTAATCCGTCCAACAGTAACAATCGGAACACCGGCCGCTCCGTTCGCTGCATTTATTGTGCCCGATCTCCAATTTCCAAAACCATCTCCGAAAAACCGAAATATTCCCAAAAACTCGAATCTACCCTTGACAATTCCCCCTTCATTTGCTACAATAGAAGCATATTCGGGACACCCCCCGCCACCCCCGGTCATGAGAAATCACGGCGTCAGGGGATATTTTTATTCCAAATCAAGATAAAGTTTACCAAATCCATCTTTAACTCGTTTTAAGTCACCGTTCGTTGCGTCTCCCATTTTAGAATAAAGTCGCGCCACACTCATCACGCGTGCCTGCGCCAAAACCGCAATCTCTCTTTTACCTCCAAACACAAAAGTCACATACCAATCGCCTTCATGTGATTGTGAAGTTAGCGGAATCCCCATAAAGCCAAACCGGCTCAACTTTTTCAATACCAAAACCGGCCGCGAAAATGTTTCATGCTTCCCGTTAATCTCCACACCCACATTCCTCCCCATCGCACACCACCAGATCTCCCCATCATGAAACGTTCTCAGTCTATTCGCCCCATGCAGCTCCTCTTTCAGATCCATCCACTCACTAAAATCATTCTCCACTACTTCCTCCATTTTCCACCTTTTCCTTTCAATTTCAGACAACTTTGCGCTCCATTATATCATATTCGTCAAGTCACTTCCAAGCACAAGCACGATAAAACTCGCCAAAAAGTCGCTCGCTCACATCATAAATGATGTTCGCTCGCTCCGAAGGCTCCCTTCGTCCGCGCCGCGCTTCGACATCATTCCTTCTTCCGCCTCAAGCGGCGCAAACTTCGGTCGCCAAGCATCAAGGGGTTCTCCTCCTTGCGGCAGCAAGGCCGCCGCAAACCATCACCGCGCCAAAGGCGCTGTCAAAATCTCGCGCCGCGCGCGGCGCGCACCTCGTTGTTCTCGCCTGCTCGAACAACTTCAGAGAACCCCAAAGCGTGCCCGCAATCTTGCGCAGACACGCTGACTCGCGTCCACCTCCCGTGCATCCGAGCAGACAGCCGGTTCAGCGATTCAGCAAATGGCAATTTCCAGTTCGTGACGAAGCACGCCACGGCACTTTTCTTGAGCATCAAACCCATCTTATTCCGAAACCAAAGCATCCCAGCCCGCGCTGGAGTTGTAGGTTTTTGTCCCAGCATCTTATTCCAATTCTGCTCCATTCCGTCAAATCTGCCGGGCAACTCCAGAATCGGCAAAACTCAAAACTCCAAGTCCAAAGACTTGGAGTTTCCTGTCGAGACAGTTTTCTTAGCCGGAGACCGGGCACAATCTTCAACTCTGTGGGGCGCTTTTTCAGACGCGCCCCACTTCCGTCACAAGGTAGTTTGGGGTTCGGGAAAATCCCCTCACTCCCAAAACTAGCCTTGTTCCTCCGCGCTATCGCGCGATGCAGCGAACGGAGAA
>OOIH01000873.1_pt1 | contig 99932 bp, 85 predicted proteins | sample 1691801 | NCBI WGS metagenome assembly OOIH01 (sample SAMEA1061690, study PRJEB22710) | metagenome
AGTATCATTAAGTCTTCTATATACTTATCTCCTTTGGCACTTTGAACATAATAATGTGTTTTTTGAGGTTTACTTTTTCCTAATCCATATGATAAGTCGATTGCTATCATTTTATGCTCTTTACTATAATCTTCTCCTCTATCTACTGTTGATACATAATCTGATGATACATAAATATAATTTCTTCTTTGAATACTTTTGGCTCTTTTACCATCTAAATTATTATTTAATTCTAAATGCAATATCTCTCCTTCTAGTTCAACTAGTAAATCAACTATACGGACTTTTTCAACTATTGTATTTACTGGTTGTTCATTTCGTAAGTACTTTACAATTTTAATTGGTTTTTCTAATGTTAATGATAAAAACCATTCTAGCATTCTTTGATTTTTTTCATTACATAAAATAGATTTAAATACTCTATCTGTCCTTCCACGATAGAATATTTTTTCTATTTCTTTTTCATTGTTTAACGTTTTATCCATTGTTCAAAATCCCCTTCTAAGTAGAGTAAATTTATACTACCCTCTACTTATAATTATTATCTATCAAACCTCGATTTCCTTTATTTTTTTAAAGAAATTATAAAAAACATAGATTTTTTCAAATGTTCTACTCTAAAAATAAATAAAATCATTTTTATTATACATTAGCAAATAATAATATGTCTTAATAGCAATTTAAGATATAAATCACCTAAGTATTAAAAAATAAAATACTTAAAAAGTTATTTTTTTGATATAATTTTTATAAGAATTAAAATTGGAGGGAATATTATGTGGGAAAATGGAGATAAAGAATTATTAAAAAAAGTAAATGGTGTATATAAAAATAGTGTAAATGGTGGTATTAAAATTGGGATATTCGTAGGAATTATCACTATGGTAATTATTATTCTTCTTTTATTTATTTTTGTAAAAGATAAAGATATAATTAAAACAATAATAGCTATTGGTTTTTGTTATTTTCTTTGTGTTGGATTTATAGGAAGCATTTCATCAAAAAAATTTATAGAAGTTCGTTATCAAAAAGTTGTTATTACATCATTAATTACCCCTGATGAATATAACATCTATAGATATTCTTTTAAAGATGAAGAAGGTAATATTAAAGAAGCTGAAGCACTTATTAATAATAAAGAATGTGAAGGTAAATTAGGTTATTTAATGGAATGTAAAACAAAGAAAAAAAGCTATACGTATATAGCTTTAGAAGAGGATTTATTTTAAATAACATAAGGTCAGGAAGAAGCTGGTCTTTTTTTATGTATTAAAACTATCTGTATATTTGTTTATCTCTAATAAAATTTAATTTATATCCTATTTAATGAATTAATCTTGGCTCTGGAGCTAAATTGATCTTTTTTATCTGTCTGTTTTTTAGAAAAAAAGACTAACAAGAAAATGTTAGTCCTATTCCTATTATTTTTTTAAATGTTGCATAGCTATTTTATAAAGTTTTTCCATTGCTTCGTTGTTTTTATTTTTAGCCATATTCTTTTTCATATCTTCGATTATTTGAGGATTATCTGAAATTTCCTTCATATATTTATTAAACATAAACGATGTTCTAAAGCGACGACCATAGCCATTTTTAACGAAATATTTATAATTAGCTACTTCTTGACCACCACTACAATTAATCATAATAATTGGTTTTTTAAAGTATAAACTTTCTGTTGATTGTGCTCCACCTGGTTTTGATACAACAAAGTCACACATTTGTAATAATTCTGGGACATTATTAACATATCCTAAAGTCTTAATGTTCTTAACTCCGTATTGTGAAATCCATGAATCTACTTTGGCCTTAGACTCTTGGTTTTTACCAGCAACATAAATAAAATCAATGTTTAAATTACTCTTAATAATTTTTCGAATATATGGAAGTGATAGTGTTCCACCATTCCCTCCACCTCCAAAGAATAGACATATTGGCCTTACACCATCAAACCCATATTTTTTTATTGCTTTATCAACGTCGAAATTACTACTAGTTATTGGATTTATTGGAATACCAATTGGTTTGATTTTTTTTCTGTCAACACCTTTTTTTACTAGATATGCTACTTCATCTTTATCGCCGACTACTATGGCTTGCTCTCTTTTATAGCCACGAAGCCATAAAGCATGTGCTTCGTAGTCTGTTACAACTGTAATAAGTTTTGAATGAGTTATTCCTTTTTTATTATAATAATCGATTAAACTACTACCAAAGAAATGAGTAGAAATTGTCATATCTGGATTAAAATCTGTAATAACTTGTTTCATTCTTTTATTTTTAAATAAACTCATACTTGTTTTATTAGCTATTGATGCGCTAATCTTTGTATCAAATAAACTATATATAAATGACCAACCTGCTGGAAACTTAAGTAAAAAAAAGTCTGTTACTTTTTGACTAATATTTCCAAGAATTGGTGTTGAATATTTTAATAAGTCGATAGCTAAAATTTCTAATTCTGGATCTTGCTCTTTAAAATATGATGCTATATACTCTGCTACTGCACGATGTCCATTTCCATACATTGCATAAGTTAATAAAATTCTTTTTTTCATATAATACCAACCTCTTATGTTGATTATACACTAAAATTTTAAAATTTAAAACCAAAAAAAATATCAGATTTCTGATATTAGTTTGAAAATACAACTGGAGTGGACGAAGTATTAATACTTTCCATTCTAGCATTTAAAGCTATTACTCCAAGAATTATAACTAAATATAGAATTATAACTCCTACTGCATTTCTTGCCATTTCATTTTTTAACATATTACCACTCCTCTTCCTTTTACCACACTTATTATATATCGTATATTTGTTCGTGTCAATGCTTTTTCTAAAACATTTGTTGCTAATACAATTGTTTGACATAAAATATAGAATATGCTATTATTAATGTGGAGGTAAGCGAAAAATGGATAAGAATATTACAAAAAGACAAGAAGATGTTTTAGATTATATTAAAAAATATGTTGTTGAACATGGTTTCCCACCATCAACAAGAGAAATCGGGGCTGCTCTTGGATTGTCATCACCTGCTACAGTACATACTCATTTAAAAAAATTGGAAGATGCTGGATGTATTAGGAAGACAAATTCTAAATTTAGAACTATTGAGATTGTTGGAGAGAATGAATATGCTAAAAAGGATGAGGAAATAGTTAAAGTTCCCCTACTTGGTAAAGTTGCTTGCGGAAATCCGATTGAAGCTATTGAGAATCCTGATGATTGGTTTACTCTACCAGCTAGTTTGATTCCTACTCGTGAAACTATTTTTACTTTACAAGCTAGTGGTGAGTCTATGATTAATGTAGGTATTTATGATGGAGATATAGTTATTGTTCAAAAGCAAAAAGTTGCTCGTAATGGAGATATTGTTGTAGCAATGACTGATGATGGTGAAGTTACATTAAAAACTTTTTATAAAGAAAAAGACTATATTAGGTTACAACCTGAAAATGATACAATGAGTCCTATTATTTTAGAAAATTGTGTTATCTTAGGTAAAGCTATTGGATTATATAGAAGTTTATAAGGAAGAAGGTATAAAAAAACTTAATCGATCGAGATTAAGTTTTTTTATTTTAAAAATAACATAACAATTAATGCTGTCATAAATATAGCTAGACATATAAAGCCATTTATTTTTTCATATGATTTTGAACGTCCATCTATTCCAAGAGCCATGGTAGTTAAGATTCCACCAATTAGTCCACCTATATGTGCTAGATTATCAATGCCTGGAAAGATAAAACCTATACCTAAGTTCAAGATAATGATTGGAATAATTTGATTTCTTAGAGCACTTCCTAAATATGTACGATAATGATAACCAAAATATAGTAAAGCTCCAGAAAGACCAAATATTGCGCCAGATGCTCCTACAGCTACTGTATTGGCTGGTAAAGCAATAGCAGATAACAATCCTCCACAAATTCCACTTACTATATAGATAATTAAGAATTTAAAACGTCCTACAAATGTTTCTATTTGAGTACCTAATATATATAGTGAATACATATTAACTAGTAGATGAGCCAATGATACATGTAAGAACATATGAGTTATAAGACGCCATACTTCACCTAGTTGTAAATATATTTTACTATTAGCTCCTAAGAATGCTAAAGTATTTGGATTCACCTCATTTAGAGCTCCTAAACCGTCAAAGTAACAAGTTACTGCAAACATAATGGCACATAAGACAATAATTATATTTGTAAAAATAATTTTCTTTGGTTTAAATGTTCGCTCATATACTTTGTTTTCTTTTTCTGTTTTTTCGTTAATATCTTTAGTTACATTAATAATTAAGTCTATACCTGTTGTGTCCTTTAATAATTTTTCATTAATATTAGGAAATGCTTCTAAAATTTCTTCTTTTTTAATATCTGAAGCATCTTCTTCTAAAGCAACAGGAACAATATTATTCGTACCCTCTAGCTCCAAATCCTCATTCACATCTAGTAAAATATTTAGAATATTTACTTTAAATGATAATGTTTTCTTTTTTATTTGTTTGACAATACTTTCTATTTTAAAATAATCATAGTTTAATTGTTCTTTGTTAAAGATATTGTTTGAGTTAATTCTAATAATACGATATGGCCCATTTTGATTTTCTAACCATATTTCATCTTTAACACCATTAACAACTATTGGATTATAATTTTCTTCAGTTACAAAATAATGAACTAATTTCATTATAATTTCGTCTTTTTTATTCATAACGACTGTACTCATAATTATTCCTCCTTTATCATTGTATAATAAATTAATTGAACTTTCAAAGAATAATAACTTTTTTAATAATTTTTTATATTTATTATGACTTATTTAACTCATACTTTTATTTATTCCTACATAGACTTTATTATAAAGTATAAATTATTTAAGAGGTGAAAAATGTTCTATTTACTTATTATTTACTTATTTGTTTTATGTTTATTAACTTTTTTATTTTGTCATATTATTTATGAACGAAAAATGAAAAACGATTTATTCTTTTTTGTAATATCTAATTTCATTCTATCCTTTTCTTTTTTAATATTTTTATTTTATTATAATGATTATCTTTTTAGTTTAGTTAATGTTTTCTTTTTACTTTTAAATACAATTTTTCTGAGCTATGAAATAAGAATGACTTATGATAAATATAAGATCCTTTCACTTCCCTATTTAATTTATATTGTATTTATTTTTTATCTTATTGTAGATCTTTATCTAATGAATCTATAAAATTTTGAAAATATTCAGGGAGAGGTGCTTCAAAATGCATCTCTTTTTTTGTTATCGGATGAATAAAATCCATTTTATAAGAATGTAAGAATTGTCCAAATTCTGTAGCTTTTTTTGTGTTGTATACTGGATCATTATATATTGGATATCCAATATAATTCATGTGTACTCTTATTTGGTGAGTACGCCCTGTTTTTAGAATACAACTTACTAAAGTATAACCATTGTATTTTTTTAGTACTTTCATATTAGTGATGGCTTCTTTTGAATTATCGGCTGTTACTGTCATACGTTTACGATCTTTAGGATCACGGCCAATTGGAGCATCAATAGTTGCAGAATCGTGAGGGAAATTTCCACATATAAGAGCAATATATTCTCTTCTTATATTTTCGTGATTTTTAAAGTATTCTGTTAAAATAGCATGAGCTTTATTATTTTTAGCTACTAGAAGAAGACCTGATGTATCTTTATCAATACGATGAACAATTCCTGGACGCTCTTCCCCATTTATATCACTTAAATTATTTGTATAATGCATAAGACCATTTACTAAAGTATTGTCATAATTTCCACTTCCTGGATGAACAACTAAGCCGCTTGGCTTATTAATTACCATAATGTCATCATCTTCATAAATAATATCGATGTCCATCGCAACTGGAACAATATCGCTTTCTTCTTTAAATCCGTCTAGAATTTCGATTTCATCGTCAAGTTTCACTTTGTAAGAAGCTTTTTCTTGTGAGCCATTTACTTTAATAAAACCGGCATCTAACATTTTCATGATTGTAGAACGAGAATGTTCCGTATTATTTGCTAGATACTTGTCTAGTCTTTCTTGATTTTCTACTACTTTGATTTTCATTTACATCTTCTCCTTTAAAAACGGCATATATAAGTAATATAATACCAAATACAATAGCAATATCAGCTACATTGAATACTGGGTAGTCATATTTAAAAAGATAAAAGTCTAAGAAGTCAGTAACATATCCTGAACTAATACGATCTATTAAATTACCTGCAAGACCACCACAAAGCAAGCCAAAAGCAATATTATTACGAGTATTTTTTTTGAAACAATAAATAAAATGATATATTAAAATGATAGCAATAATTGTTCCAATAACAATGATGGAACTATGGTTACTAAATATTCCCCAAGCTGCTCCTTCATTACGACATAAAGTTAAATAAAAAAAGTTAGGAATTACCTGAATACTTTTATTTAATTCTAAAAATAAGGTTGCACACACTTTAGTAAGTTGGTCAATAGCTAGAGTAATAATACCAAATAATAATATTTTTCTATTCACTTTTACACCTCTTTTGTAAACGCCTTGCGTTATTATATCATATATTAACTAAAATTACATCATCTCCTATTTTAGTGATATTTTCAAAAGATATTTTAGTATCACTAAGAGATGCCATGAATTTCTTAAAAGATTTTTTCTCCTCAACAATAAGAAAAAGAATGTCTCCTTGTGGACTTATTTCGGCATCGACGATACGACCTACTTTACGACCATTCTTGGTACTTATGATATCTTTTTCTTGAAGATCTGATAAATACATATAATCACCTTCTTAATTATATGCTGAATAATTGCTTTATAAACTATAGCTTATATAAGGAAAGTATTTTTATTCAATAGGACAATTTTCTATATTTTCTTTAGTTTGTGTATAATTAATATTGAATTTTGTTTTACTTGTTATATCTTTTGGTACTAATATTTCATATACTCTATTTTTTATGGAAGATAAGTAACAAAGACAATTATTGGTTGTAAAATTAAAAGTTACTTGGTCCTCTACTTTAGAAAAGTTATTATATTGGAAATCATCTTGACAAGCTGTTTCAGCTATAATTACATATACATAATTATTTTCTTCAAAATCTTCAGCAGTTAATTCGTTAGTTCTAATAATTTTATACTCATTAATTATTGTTTGATATTCATTATAATTGGATACAAGAATTATTTTGCCACTTTGATAACTAGGAAAAGAATTTAAATTGGTATCATATTTTGTATTCTTAGTTTGAAAGTATTCAAAATTGGTTTCTTTTATGGTTGGCATTGAAGTAAAATTGAAATTACAAAATATTATAGAAAGACATATAATAAAGATGGTTAATACAATTGCTATTTTTACTAAAAGATGAGTACTTATTTTATTTAGCATAAATTCACCTATTCCTTTAAATTTTCTTCAGTTAATTCTTGAATATCTACTAGAACTTCTTCAGCATTAGTTAAATCGTTTGAACATAAAAAGTCACTAGCACTTAGTATCTTAGACATAAGTTCATCTTGTTTCATTAATTCTTGTTCTTTTTTATTTTGATTATTATTATCGTAAGTTGGAGAAAATGAAAAACTATTTGTGTGGTCCATGCATTTCACCTCCAGTTAAACTCATTAAATCCTTATATATAGCTGTAGACTTAATACTTGAATTTTTTTCAATCGTTCTTTTTAAGGAAGCTAATTGATCATCTATATAACTTATATGCATACCAAAGCCACGTTTGTTCACTTCATTAACATCATAATCAATTAGACTATTTATTAATACTTTATGGCTATTTAAGTAATTCAATAAATAAGATATTCTACTAACTCTGTCGCGATTAATATGTTCAAATTCCGCAAGATTGTTATTATTTAGAATACTCATACTTCTTTTCATTAAAACCATTTCATTGGTGAGAATAGATACTAAGCGAGCAAAGATATCGAATTGTTGCTCTAAAGGAAGGCTATTAACATTTATAGTGTTTAGAATACCATTTTTTATATCACTAACAAAGTAATCATAAAATATTTTATCTATATCAATTTTTTTAGTACTTCTTGATAGATTTTTATTATTAATAACTAGTTCCATAAAAGTTTTACGAGTTCCGTTACTATTATAGATATATGTCAAAATTGGCTTTTCTCCTAGAATGTCTGGGTGTTTTCTTATTATATCATCCATCATTTTAACATTATAATATTCTTTAGGCATTCTCTTAACAGTATCTCTTTTATTAGCTAAGGCGTCTTGATAGAATACACTTATATTTTCACTTATAATATTATTAATTTCTTGCTTACGATTTGGGGCATACTTTGTAAGTAATTTTTCAACTATTCGCCAACCATAAAGATTCGCATCTCTTTCAATTTCATTGTGACGATAATTAACATTGTATTCATTAAAGCTCTCTTTACTTAAATAAGTACGAAATATATTTGTTCTAATATATTCATATGATTCATATGATAAATCATTTATTGAAGCTCTATATGCTTGAGAACTATGCCTAGCTTCATGACAAATAGTTTGCATAAATTTAGCAATGCTTGGAATACCAGGAATTGGTGAAACGTTACGATTTACTAAATCTTTGTTGACTGAGATTGCCCCTGTATTACCATAAGATGTTCCATAGTTTCTAGATGAGTAACTTTGGCCATCTAAACTTGTATTAGTTAAATAAATTTCGACTGGTGGAATATGGAGATCACGTCTTGCTAGCTCGGCAGTATATTTTAAAATAAATTCTTTGGCAAGAAGACTATTTAGATTAGGAGTATTTAAAAGGATGGAATACATGGTATCTAAAACTCCTATCATTTTTTGATCTTCTGTTCTGATGTTTTTACTTAAAAATTTTAATAAAATATTTTTTTCGTCTTGGGTAGTCGATTGATTATTTATTATTTTATTATAAATTTCACGACATTTTTTAGAAGTTGATTTTTTATATTCTGAGATTTCGCGAAGTTGTTCTGGTGTAAACAATACTATAGCTATTTCTTGTTGAAATAATAATGACTCAAAAACTATTTCTGGCATTTGCTTAAATGTAGAAAAAAGATAATCGCGATATTTGGCAACTAATTTCTGATTTAAAGACGAAGGATTTTTTAATAAAGTATGAGCAAGGAAGTTATCAAAAGCATCAAAAAGGACTAAGTCTTCGCACTTTGTTACAAAAGATGGATTATTACGATTTATTTTGGAATTTAAATATTCATTATAGCTCGCATTTCTTAATATATCTTGGCAATTTTGATTGTCAATCATATCCATTAGTCTTTGATTAAATACCATAATACCACTCTATTCTTTTAATATTATACCATGGTTATTTTAGTCAGTCACTAATCTATTATTATTCTTGTCTTTATTTAACTAACCTTTTCATATTTTCGAGGGCTGTTTTTTCAATACGTGATACCTGAGCTTGCGATATATTCAATTCATGACTTAGTTCTGTTTGTGTTTTACCTACAATATATCTATTATAAATAACATCATATTCACGAGCTTTTAAATTGTCCATCGCTTTACGAAGAGATATTAAAGTTTCTTTATCGTACTCTTCTTTTTTATTGGCAATTTGGTCTAGTAAATAGATTGTATCACCGCCATCATTATATATCGGCTGATAAATACTTACAGGTTCTTTTAAGGAAGTTAAGGCATATGAAATAAAGTATTCTTCTATCCCTAGTTTAGAGGCAACCTCAGCATTAGTTGGTTCAACACCATTGGCATTGTAATATTTTTCCTTATACGCTAATATTTTATAAGCTATATCTTTAGTTCCTCTACTTACTCTAATTGGTGTTGCATCACGATAAGCACGCAATATTTCTCCTTTAATTAAGAATACAGCGTATGTACTAAAGCAAACATTTAGAGATAAGTCGAAATTATCTATTGCTTTTATTAAACCAATACATCCTATTTGAAACATATCATTAATATTATCTTCTGTTGTTTTAAACCTTTTTAAAATACTAAGGACTAATTTTAGGTTTCCCTCTACTAGAAGGTCTTTTGCATAGGTATCGCCATTTTGATATCTTTTAAATAATTCAATCATTTCTTCATTCGTATATGTTTTTAATTCACTTGTATTAATTCCAGGTATTGAGACTTTTTTGTTATACATAAATAGCTCCTTTCAATACATATTAAGGAGTTTTTAAAAAATTTTTATTCATTTATTTTGGCATTTGCTTTACTTTCTCTATACTTGATTTGTTGAAAACTTCATAAAAAAGACTATAATTGATTATATGACATTTGATTTAGGAGAAATTATATATGGAAATAAGTAACATCAAGAATCCTAATTTTTTAAAAAAGCTTGATAAACAAGAGTTAGAAGATTTATGTGAAGAAATTAGGACTTTTATTATTGATAATGTATCAGAAACTGGAGGACATTTAGCTAGTAATTTGGGTGCTGTTGAGTTAACTGTAGCTTTGCATTATGTTTTTAATTCACCTTACGATAAATTTATTTTTGATGTAGGTCATCAGTCTTATACACATAAGATACTTACGGGTCGTGCTAGTGAATTTGGAACATTAAGACAGCTTGGTGGTATTTCTGGTTATCAAAAAAGATGCGAAAGCGAACATGATCCATTTGAAGCTGGACATACTTCTACTTCTATTGCTGCTGCGTTAGGATTTGCATATGCAAGAGACCTTAATAAAGAAAAGTATGATTGTTTAGCAATTATTGGTGATGGTTCATTAACTGGAGGATTAGCTTTTGAAGCTTTAAATAATATAGAAAACTTAAAATCTAAAGTAATTATTATTTTAAACGATAATGAAATGTCTATTTCTAGGAATGTTGGTGGACTAAGTAAGTTCTTAAAAGGAATTAGAATGAGCTCTTCTTATGATTTGGCTAAAAAAAGTTATAAAGAAATTTTAAGTTTAACAAAGATTGGGACTAAAATTTATAATACTAGTTCTAAAGCTAAAGATGAGTTTAAGAAAAAAATAAATAGTAATATATTTACTAATTTAGATATTGATTATTTAGGGCCAATAGATGGTCATAATATTGATGAACTAATTAAGGCTTTTGGTAAAGCAAGGGATTCTAAAAATTCGATATTAGTTCATGTTATTACAAAGAAAGGTAAAGGATACTTGCCTGCTGAAGAAAATAGTAGTACTTGGCATGGTGTTGGACATTTTGATAAAGTAAATGGAACTTTACCTAAAAGCAATAAGCCTAGTATAAGCGAAATTGTGAGTAATACAGTTCATGAATTTATGGAAAAAGATGAAGATATTGTTACAATAACACCCGCGATGATTGGTGGAAGTAAGTTAGAAAAAATATTTGCGGATTTTCCAAATAGAAGTATTGATACAGGTATTACAGAATCTTTTGCAACAACACTAGCTTGTGCAATTTCCTTAAATAACAAGAAAGTATTCTTACCTATTTACTCTTCTTTTTTACAAAGAGCTTACGATAATATAAATCATGATATTGCTAGAATGAATGCACACGTTGTTATCGGAATAGATAGAGCTGGGATTGTTGGTGAAGATGGAGATACACATCATGGAATATTTGATATCAGTTTTTTAAATAGTATTCCTAACCTAGTTATTGCAATGGGTAAAGATAATGAAGAAATTAGGAATTTATTGTATACAGGATTTTATAAGCAAGATAGACCTTTCTGTATAAGATATGAAAGAGCTTCAATGGAATTTAGTAAGACTCCTTTTAGAGAGATTAAAGTTGGAACTTGGGAATATTTACAAAAAATTGAAGATTGCAAGAATACTATTGTTAGCTATGGAACGGATGTTACTAAAATCTATGAAGAATTTAAAGATAAAAATGTTAACATCGTTAATGCAAGATATATTAAGCCAATTGATAAAAATATATTAAAAGAACTGATTGCAACTAATCAAAAAATCTATGTATATGAAACAAATATTAAGACGAATGGTTTAGGTACTAATATTTTAGAGTATTTCAATTACAAAGAAGCTCCTAATAAAGTCAAACTTACTGGAATAGATAATTCCTATGTTAAACATGGGAATGTTGAATTGTTAAAAAAGCAAATTAAGTTAGATATTGATTTTATTAAGGACGATATAATTGAGTACTTTAATTTAGAAAAGTAATTTTTAAAAAAAGATTATACATTTGATTTTTAGTCAAATGGCTTTCAAGTTTTTATTCTGATTATTTTTAATCAGAATTTTTTATTGTATAAAGCATTAAATGAATAAAATAATATCTGAAGAATTAGTAGTATGACTTTTTTTAATTAGAAATCTGAATTACTTATAATCGTACTTTATAGATTTGTCTATTTTTGGATGCTGTTATAATTTTAAATTATATTTGTATAACTATTCGATATACATGCAAAAAGAAGAATAGCTTGGCTATTCTCCTTGTAATATTTATTCTACAGTAACACTTTTAGCAAGATTTCTTGGTTTATCAATGTCACAACCATTTAGTTTAGCTACATAATAAGCTATAAGTTGGCATTTAACCATTACTAGAACACTTCCTACTAAATCATGTAATTTAGGAATCATTATTACTTTAGTATATAAGTCTTTATCTAGAACTTCTTCATTTGTTATGATGTAGCTCTTAGCTCCACGAGCACATACTTCTTTTACATTGCTTAAAGTTTTTAGTCTTATATCATCATCAGTAATTATACTTATAACTGGTGTTCCTTCTTCTATTAAGCTTATTGTACCATGCTTTAACTCTCCAGCGGCATAAGCCTCACTATGTAAATAACTTACTTCTTTTAATTTTAAAGAGGCTTCCATCGATAATGCATAATCAACTTTTCTTCCAAGATAGAAAACGTCTTTATTTTGGTAGATAGAATTTGCTATCTCTTCTGTATCTTTCGTGTCACTTAGTATTTCTTCAATTAATGCATCTATGTTTTCGTATTCTTCAACAATACTTTCGTCTAAGACATTATTTTTTAAGCCAAGATATAACGCTATTAGAGATAACATCATTAGTTGACATATATAAGCTTTCGTTGTAGCTACAGCTACTTCGACACCTGCTTTTATATAGAGAACTCGATCTGCTTCACGAGCTATTGAAGAACCGACTACATTAACAATTGCTAATGTATCTATTCCCTCTTCTTTGGCTTGTCTTAATACAGCTAGAGTATCTGCTGTTTCGCCACTTTGGCTAATTAATATTATTAAATTATTTTTACTATAAACATGCTCTGTATAACGGTATTCTGAAGCTATATCAACGTTAACACGTTTTTTGCCATATTTAGTAATCAGACTCTTTCCTACTAAGCCAACATGATATGCACTACCACATCCTACGATGTCTATTTCGTCATATTTTTCTAAGCCACTCATTTTTTCATTCAAGTTATCTAAATTATAAATATATTCTTTTATAGTATCCATAATTACTTTAGGTTGTTCATATATTTCTTTTAGCATAAAATGTTCATAGCCATTTTTCATTGCAGCTTCTTGGCTGCCTTCAAATGTTAATAAATTTTTAGTAGAAACATTTCCGTCTCGATCATAGATAACTATATCATCTTTCGTTAATTCCGCAAATTCGTCATTTAAAATCAAATAATACATATTAGTATATTCTAATATTGCTGGGACATCACTAGCTATAAAGTTGCCATCTTCAGATACGCCAATAATAAGAGGACTATCTTTGCGTATAGCATATATTTTGTCTTCGCCTTCGACTAGGATTCCTAAGGCATAGCTTCCTACTAAAGTATCTTTTAATTTTACTAAGACTTTTAACATGTCTTTTTCTTCGCTATAAAGTTTATCAATTAAAGCTGCTACTACTTCGCTATCTGTTTCACTAACAAATTTATATTCTTTTAATTCAGCTTTTAATGATTCATAATTTTCAACAATACCATTATGAACTAAAGTTATTTTACCAACATGATGAGGGTGACTATTTACTTTACATGGTTTTCCATGAGTAGCCCACCTAGTATGACCGATTCCTGTATAACTATCTTCATTTAATTTAATACTTTCCTTTAGATTAGCAATTCTTCCTTGCTCTTTTTTTATTTCAATTTCTCCGTTAATGATATAAGCAATACCTGCACTATCATAACCTCTATATTCAAGTGATTCTAAACCACTTATTATTTTAGGTATACATTTGTCTTTTCCTGTATATCCAACTATTCCACACATAAAAATTTCCTCCATACTAAAAAATATGGAAGAATATTCTTTGTTATAATGTTGATTTTACTTTTTGAAATATTCTTAACGACTCCATTAAACCGTAGTAATATCCGCCGAATCTTTCGATAATCACTAAACCTCGTCATCCTTGTAGGACCTGGCGCTAACTTATTATTTACTCTCCTTTTATATAATAAGCTTTATTATATTATATGGGTTCTTTATATAAAAAGTCAAAAAAAATACTCTACCTTACGTAAAGGCGAGTAAAATATTTATTTATTGGATAGAATGTTTACAAATTCTTTTGATGAACTTGTTAAAGTTGCTTCATTATAAATTACATTTATTATTTCTTTTGGTAGTTCACAATCGAGATTTATTTTAGATAGATTATTTGCTTCTGCTACTTTTACAGGCATATAACCAATCCCTATTCCATCTTTTACATATGCAACCATAGTTTCTATTTCATCAACTTCCATTATTGGATTGCTTATAATTCCTCTAATTGTCATTTTTTCATCTAAAATTTTTCTTTGTTTATTTTTCTTAGAAGGCAATAAAACATTATTTTTCATCAAATCATCAAGGTTCGTTATTTTTAATTCTCCTAGAACTTCTTTATTATAAGTAAAGCAGTATTCTTCAGTTGTAAATTCAAATACTTTTAAGTCCTTATTCGTTTTATTATCACCAGGCATGATAAGTAAATCTAGAGAATGTTGGTTAAATAATTCATACAATGTTGATTCATCATTATTTACAAATTTTACAACAATATTTGGATGATCTAACATAAAACGCTTTATATATTCATTTAGATAATAAATGCTAATATACGTCGGTGTTCCAATCGTAATTGTTCCTTTCGTAAGTTCCTTACCCTCTTGAAGTTCTCTTTCTCCTAGCATTAAATAGTTATATGCTTTTTCTACATAAACTAATAAGTCTTTGGCTTCTGGAGTCAATTCAATACCCCTATTTGTACGATAGAAAAGTAATGTATTTAGTTCATATTCTAAATTTTGAATATGCTTTGAAATTGCTGGTTGTGATATATGAAGAGTTCTTGAAGACTCAGAAAAGCTTTTAGTTTTTGCAACAGTGTAAAAAACTCTATATAAATTTAAATTTAAGTTATTACATGGTAGTGCCATAAAAAGCCCTCCTTTTAATGACATTTATTATATACTTTTTAATTCTTTTGTCAATACTAGTTATAACTAAAAATAACTATTCTATAATAAATTGTTATAGTAAAGAGAGCTTTTTCTTCTAGAAGAAAAAAAGATACTACTAGTTAGTATCTTTATGTATTTTATTGTATCATAGATTCTAAAGATTTTCATCCAACCATCTTTTTAAGTTTTCTTCGTTCATAGCACCTCTAACATCGGCTACTACAATGCCATCTCTGATTACAAAAATTGTTGGTGTTGATTTGAAAGCATAGTATGTTCTAAATCTTGTTACATCATCTTTAGACATACTCGTAATATTAAGACGATAGATAGTCTTTCCTAAATCATTGAATACTTCATCAATTACTGGTTCAAAAGTTATACAACTATAACATGTAGTACTAGCTACTAAAACTATCATGTCTTCTTTATTTAAGGCTTTCTTTTCAAAATCTGATAAAGTTATTGTTTCGATATTTTCATATTTAATATCTTTTATCAAATCGGAATTTTCTGAATCCTCTACATCTTCTTCTTTTTCATACTTTTCAGAAGCTTTAGCATATATATTACTATTTAAAGTTTCCTTAATTCTTTTAGACTCTGCTATTTGGTCAGTTACATATTTTGCTGTAATACCTGCTACTGCTAACATTGCTATAACTAAAATTATAATTATTACTTTTCTTGCCTTGCTTCTTTTTATTACTCTGTCATCTAAAACTACTTTATCTTCTTCTAATTTATTTACGACATCACTTAGATTTTTACTTTGTGTACCATCAAAAATAATTGTTTTCTCTAATAAGATATCTTTTTCTTCTTTAGATATTTTTTCTACTTCTTTTTCGATTTTATTTTCTGGTTTAACATTTGTTTTTTCTACTTGCTTTTTTGGAAGTTCAGAAGTCGCAGTTTTCTTTTTTGTAGTTGATGGTGTAGTTTTCTTCTTTGTTGAGGTTGTGTTTGTTTTTCTAGTTCTTGTTCTTGTGGCAGATGCTGACTTTGATGCACTTGTTTTTTTAGTCGATGATTTTGTCGCTGTTTTTCTTTGTGTAGTTTTTGCTTTAGCTGTTTTTGTATTATTCTTTTTCTTTGTTTCTTTTTCTTCCATTTTTATCACCTATTCTTCTTTTTTATTTTATCATTTTTATTGAAATAAAAAAAGACTTATTTAAGCCTTTTCTACTGTTATGAATCTTATTGTTTTTATAGTTTGTTTGTTTACTGGCTTTGATTGTTCGTCATAACCATTATCAGTAACTTCTACACTTGCTATTTTATCAATTATTTCTAATCCTGCAAAAACACGACCAAATGCTGCATATGAGCCATCTAGAGACGAAGCTGTATCATGCATAATGAAGAATTGACTTGATGCACTATTTGGATTACTTGATCTAGCCATAGAAATTACACCTTTTGTATGTTTTAAGTCATTTTTTACACCATTTGATGCAAATTCTCCTTTGATTGTTTCTTTTGAACCACCCATACCAGTTCCTTCTGGGTCACCGCCTTGGATCATAAATCCTGAAATTATACGATGAAAAGTTATTCCATCATAGAATTTTTCTGATACTAACTTTTTGAAATTTTCTATTGTGATTGGCGTATCGGCATTTGATAAAACAATTAGCATAATATCTCCGTTTTCCATTTCTAATTTAACTCTATCTGTTTTTTCAGTAGTTTCTGTAAAGGTATAGCCTTCTAATGTACCTTTTTTAATTGTGCCATCTTCGTTTTTTTCAATTACTGTTATGTTTTGTTTTATTTCTTCTTTCAATTTCGTATCCTCATTTCCTTCTTTATCTTTGCAAGCTGTAATTGCTAGCATTGCAATAAATAATAAAAATATTCTAAACATTTTCTTTTTCATTTTATTATCACCTCTATAATCATATCAAATATTATTTTCTTTTTAAAGTATTTAAATAATCTTTTTCTTCTTTAGAAATACGATAAGAATCTCTTATTTTAGAAATAGCTTTATTTTGAGTAAAGTTATTTAGCTTATTATTTTTTAAATATTTCTCTGTTTCTTTTGGAAACTTAATATATAGTTCACATATCAACCATGCTTCAGCCATATTAACATAATATTTATCGCTTTTTATATTATTTAATATACAGAATATTTCTTTAATATATGGTTGTTTAACAAAGTGAGCAAGAATTGTTATAAGGCCAACTCTACTTACGAATTCTTCCTCTTTTAAAGAAAGGTCTTTGGCAATCCCAAAATATTTAGATTCATTTTTATTTACTCTTTTTAAACTATTACAGAATGAATCACAAAGACTCCAATCGTCTATCTTCTTTATATGTTCAAAAAAGCTTCATCAAATTGATTTTCGTCTTTAATACTAGCAATAACAAAGCCTTCTATCATTACTTCTTCATAGTATTTATCTTGGCATAAATTGAAATATGAAGAAAAATCAGTTTTACTTATTTCTTTAGCTATCCTACGAAGTATAGGAATTCTTATACCCAACATTTCATATTTAGTAAATACAAGTTTACTTTGAAAATCTTTATAATGAAGTTCACCTAGACTTTTTAGATAAAGAATAAATTCATTATAGCTATCTTTTGTCCAATTATGAGGTATCATTTCGTTCCTTCTTTCTTATAGATTTAAGTATATCCTATAACTGCTTTTTTGGCAATTTTTTACATTGTAACTAGTACTGTTTTAATATATAATCTTCTTGTAAACAAATGTTTGTATCGAGGTGGTTGGTATGAATAAAGAATTTTATCCTGAAAGACATATTCTTAGTATTGATTTAAAGAGCTTTTTTGCATCATGTGAATGCATTGTAAGAGATTTGGATCCATTTAAGGTTCCGTTAGTTGTAGCTAACAAAAAGCAAGGTAATGGAGCTATTACATTAGCAGTTACGCCTTTTTTAAAAGCTCAAGGGGTTCCCTCTCGCGGAAGATTATATGAAATACCTAAAAATATTAAATATATGATTGTTCCACCTAGAATGAGTCTTTATATCAAAATGAGTGAGAAAGTAATAAGTATTTATCTTGATTATGTATCTTGCGAAGATTTACACATCTACTCTATTGATGAATGTTTTCTAGATATTACTAATTATTTAAAATTATATAAAATGAGTGATTATGAGATAGCTAAGTGTATATTAAATGATATTAGGAAAAAAACTGGTTTAACAGCAACTTGCGGAATTGGTCCTAATATATTACTAGCAAAAGTTGCTATGGATATGGAAGCTAAGAAGAATAAAGATGGAATAGCTAAATGGACATACGATGATGTAAAAAATAAGTTATGGAATATCTCTCCTCTTTCTAAAATGTGGGGAATCGGCTCTAGAATGGAGAAAAAATTAAATACATTAGGAATATATTCTGTAGGTGATTTAGCTAAATTTAACAAGTTTTCTTTAAAAGATAAATTTGGTGTTATTGGGGAAGAATTGTGGAATCACGCTAATGGTATTGACTTATCACAAATTAATGAAAGATATAATTTAAAATTAGAGAAATCATATTCTAATAGTCAAATTCTTTTTAAAGATTATTATAAAAATAATATAGATATAGTAATTAAAGAAATGGTAGATATCGTTACTAGAAGACTTAGACATAATCATAAGCAGGCTTTAGTAGTTGGTCTTTCTATTGGTTATTCAAAAACTTTTGGTGGAGGTTTTCATCGTGTGATGAAATTAGAAACACCTACCGATTCGGAAAAAGATGTCTTAAAGATTTGTATGTTTATTTTTGAAAAAAATTGTCAGAATTATCCAATACGAAAAGTTGGTGTTAGTGTTGGTAGATTATCTGATAAGGATAATATTCAATTAAGTTTATTTGATAATTTGAATGCTCTTCTTAATGAAGATAAAAAGAATTTGGTTATAGATGAGATAACAGATAAGTTTGGAAAGAATAGTTTGTTAAGAGCTTCTGCTCTTTTACCTGATTCAACTATTATAGAAAGAAATAAGAAAATTGGAGGTCATAGTGCATGAATGATCGTGGGATGATAAAATGGCAACCATTTAGTGCGGTTGTTCCAAGCGAGAAGATGTTGAAAGATGTTTTAGATGAAAAGTGTAAGATAAGAAAACCTATTTTGTCTGAAGATCAAGAAAAAGACTTAGAGATTAGGATATTAGATTCTTTCAATGAAAAAGAAACTGTTACAATTATGTATTATAAAGAAGGAAAACTATATAAAATAACAGGAATTATTACAAATATCGACGTAATTTCCCGTAAAATCCTAATAAATACACGATTTTCGCTATTTTTTTCGCAAATTATTAAATTTTTATAAAAAAATGCTTGCAAAGTTCATTTTCATATGATATGATTAATATGTTCTTGGGGGATTAGCTCAGCTGGCTAGAGCACCTGCCCTGCACGCAGGGGGTCGCGGGTTCGAATCCCACATCCTCCACCATTGAACATATTAAAGCCTTATAAAGGCTTTTTTCTTTTGACTTTTTTATCCAGCAATAAATTACAAGTTATTTTATTGCTTTTTTTAGTCTTTTCTGTATAATAAATATTTAGGTGAAATGGTATGACAACAATCGAAGAAGAAAAAAAAGATTTAAGAAAAAATATAAGTGAAATGAAGAATGGTAGTATTGAGCAGATGTGTTTAATTACTATGTATAGTCTTGGCTCTTATTTTAAGGCTTTATTTGCTTTTGGTAGCTCTAGTGATGTTACTCGTGATAATTTAAATATTATAAAAGAAATGTTTCAAATATTAAAAATTGAAAGAACTCTACTAAATTATATTTTAAGAAATATTGATAAATTTGATGTTTATGCAGCTCAAGACGTTATTGGAATGCTGGATGAAGTTAATGATAAGACTGTTATTTATTATTATGATATTATTAATGATATTGAAGATGCTGCTGAACTAGAGCAAGAGTTTAGAGGACGCAGACCAAGTAAGGAACTCCCTACTCTAATAAAAACTGGCATTTATGCTGGAGAAGTTATAGCTCTTGGTGAAAATTTGGAAAGCCTTAAGGAATTCCTAGGATTTGAGGAAGACTTTTGGCAATTTATAAGTGATAAAGTTAGTATAGTTGATACTTCCGTTGAAATTATGGAAAAGGTTGCTTATGCAACTCCTGTTTACGATGAAAATGGATTTGTAGTTAGCTTAAAAATTATGTTACCTAAGGTTTTTAATTTAGAATCAGCTTTATTAGCAATTGATATTTATAAAAAAGCTTATGAAATATATAAGATGATTGGTAAGAAGTTAGATAGTGAAATTCTTAGTGACTCTGTACAGCTTCAAGATAAATATAGAAAAGAATATCTTCCTAGAAAAGCAAATGATCTTTTATTTAAAAAAATGTGAAGTTATTACTTCACATTTTTATTTGTATTTCTGGGTCTGCTGGAACTAAGGCTTTTTGGAATTCATGCTCAATTGCTCCTCTAAAAAATAAAGAGAATTGAATATTGTTTAACATTACTTCGCCATCGAATTTACTCCAATCAAGTTCTAAAGGACCACAAGGAAAATTTTTGCTTTTTTCTGCAACAAATTCTCTTAAAAATTCGCGACTTGAGCGCCCATTACCTTCTCTAAATGGATGAATAGCCATTAATTGAGCATAATATGTTGCTAAAAATGATGCTAGGCTGTATTCATTAGTTACACTTTTAATCTCTTCATTCATCATCTCTAATTCACCAGTTAAGTATTCATCAATAAGGTGACATTCTGTAAATCCAGTTTCTTTACGCATTTCAACATAGCGATATTCTCCTGCCCAATCATATATATCGCCGAAAATATATTTATGAATGGCTTTTAAGTGCTCTTTATCAAATTTCCCTTTAATTGGTTCCATATATAATTCAACTAACTTTTCAAAAGAAACTTCTGCTTCTTTTTCTTTCAATTCTTCATAATCATATATGCCAAGTTTGTTTTTTAGCGTTGTTGTTCCTGGATAAAAGTATGAATTCCATAAGCGGTCTAATTTTTCTTCATATTCAGTGCTTAACATTTTTTGAACTCCTCTTTAGCATTAATTTAGGGGCGTTATTTTGAAGTGATAGACCATGCTGAATTCTGTATGAAGCTACAAATTCTGGTTTTAAATATATTCTGTCTATACTCAAGCTTGCCTGTGCCTGTATTATTGCTTTTTCTCTTTTGCTTTTTTCCATAACCCATCCCTCATATCAATTTTACCACTATATGTAAAATCTTACAATTGATTTTATGGCATATATATGGGATAAATTGGTGTTTTACCTTTTGAACGAATAAAAAAAATGCGATTTAATCGCATTTTTTTATTCACTTAATTGTTCTGCTAAATCTTCTTCTACTGATTCAGATTCTGGAACATCTATTTCTTCATTAACTTCCATAGCAGCAACTTCTTCTCTGATTTCATCATCATCGATTAGTTGTTCTTCTAAGAATTCACTTGGTTCATCGCTCATGAATTCTTTTTCAAGCATCATTTCAATATTACTATATTGTGAAGCTCCTGTACCAGCTGGGATTAATTTACCAATAATAACATTTTCTTTTAATCCTCTTAACTCATCTGTTTTACCTTTGATAGCAGCTTCAGTAAGAACTCTAGTAGTTTCTTGGAATGAAGCAGCAGATAACCATGAGTCAGTTTCTAATGATGACTTAGTAATACCAAGCATTATAGGACGACCTGTTGCTGGTACTCCACCATTTAAGATAACTGGTTTATTAGCTGCATTGAAATCATGTAGTGAAATTGATAGACCTTCAACAAGTCCAGTATCTCCACCATCAACGATTTTCATCTTAGAAATCATACGACGTACAATAACTTCGATATGTTTATCTGAGATATCAACACCTTGTGATTTATATACTTTTTGAATTTCTTTTAAGATATAACTTTCAGCAGTAATTGGGTCTGTAACTGCAAGTAATTCTTTTGGACTAACTGATCCTTCAGTTAATTGTTCACCTGCTACTACGTTTTGACCAACTTCTACACGAACTTTAGAGTTGTATAGTGTTGTATGTTCACGAGATTCCACGTCATTTTCAACTGTAATCTTGTGTTTTCCATTTGCTGCCTCAATACTTGCAACACGTCCTGTAATTTCAGAAATTGTTGCTTTAGCTTTTGGATTACGTGCTTCGAATAATTCTTCAACACGTGGAAGACCTTGAGTGATATCGGCGTCACCACCATGCGCAACTCCTCCTGAGTGGAATGTACGCATTGTTAACTGAGTACCTGGTTCACCAATTGATTGCGCTGCCATAACACCAACTGCTTCTCCTGTTTCAACAAGGTTACCAGTTGCAAGGTTACGTCCATAACATTTTTGACATACACCAAATTGACTCTTACATGTTAGAGCACTACGGATTTCAACCTTTTTAATACCAGCTTTAACAATCTTCTTAGCTAAATTTTCATTAATCATTTCGTTCTTATCAACGATTAATTCTTTCGTTTCTGGATTGATTACCTTAGTAGCAGTAAATCTACCAACGATACGATCTTCAAGTGATTCAATAACTGTACCACTCTTTTCATCCATAAAGTCTTCAACTACGATACCTGAAATAGCACCACAGTCTGCTTCTTTAACGATTATATCTTGAGCTACGTCAACTAAACGACGAGTCATATATCCTGAGTCTGCTGTACGTAATGCTGTATCGGCAGAACCTTTACGAGCACCGTGTGTACTTAAGAAGAACTCAGACACATTTAAACCTTCAATGAAGTTTGATTTAATTGGAATTTCAACTGGTTGTCCATTTGGTTTTGCCATTAAACCACGCATACCTGCAAGTTGTGTAAAGTTTCCAGCATTACCACGGGCACCAGAGTTCATCATCATGAAGATTGGATTTTTATGGTCTCCACCACTGATTCCTTTTAATTCCTCTTCAACGTCATCTTTTGTATCATTCCATACTTGAATAACATTGTTGAATCTTTCTTCTTCAGTGATTAAACCTCTTTGATATTGTTTATTAATCTTATCAACTTTAGCTTGAGCTTCTTCGATTTTTTCATTTTTATCTTTTGCTTCGATAATATCAAATGCAGAAACTGTAATACCAGCTATTGTTGAATATTTAAATCCTAAATCTTTCATTGCGTCTAGAACTGCTGCAGTTTCAGTAGTTTTATAACGTTTAAATATTTGAGCAATGATTTGAGATAAATTTTTCTTAACAAATGGTGCAGTTGGTTCCATTGCAGCTATAGCAGCCTTAATGTCTGTACCCATACTTAAGAAGAACTTACTTGGAGTAATATTTTCAATGTTTTCTTTACTTGCTTCATTAATATAAGGGAATGAATCAGGTAACATTTCATTGAATATTAACTTACCAGCAGTAGTTACTAAGTATTTATCTTTTTGATCATCAGTAAATAATTTATATTTAAATGAACTAACTGGAATAGCAATTCTTGTATGTAAAGTAATTTCTCTTCTTTCATAAGCCATGATAGCCTCATTAGAGTTCTTGTATACTTTACCTTCGTTTTCTTCACCTGGTTCTTCGATAGATAAGTAGTAGTTACCTAATACCATATCTTGTGATGGTGTAACGATTGGTTTTCCTGATTTTGGATCAAGAATATTTTGAGCACCTAACATTAGAAGTCTAGCTTCTGCTTTAGCTTCTTCTGATAATGGTACGTGAACAGCCATTTGGTCACCATCGAAGTCAGCATTAAATCCTGTACAAACTAATGGGTGAAGACGAATAGCCTTACCACCAACTAATTTTGGTTCGAATGCTTGAATACCAAGTCTATGTAGTGTTGGTGCACGGTTTAACATAACTGGATGTTCTGTAATGCAATCCTCTACTACGTCCCAAACACATTCATCACGGCTTTCGATTAATTTCTTAGCACCTTTAATATTGTGTACTAATCCTCTTTCAACTAAACCATTGATAACGTGTGGTTTAAATAATTCTAATGCCATTTCCTTTGGAATACCACATTGATACATCTTTAAGTTTGGACCTACACAAATAACTGAACGTCCAGAATAGTCAACACGTTTTCCTAATAAGTTTTGACGGAAACGACCTTGTTTACCTTTTAACATGCTTGATAAAGACTTAAGTGGTCTATTACCAGCAGCTGTAATACTTCTTCCACGACGACCATTATCGAATAATGAGTCAACTGCTTCTTGAAGCATACGTTTTTCATTTTGAACGATGATAGTTGGTGCACCTAATTCAAGTAACTTTTTAAGACGATTATTACGGTTAATAATTCTTCTGTATAAGTCATTTAAGTCAGATGTTGCAAATCTACCACCATCTAATTGAATCATTGGTCTAATATCTGGTGGGATTACTGGAAGTGCTTCTAGTATCATCCATTCAGGTTTATTGCCAGATTCTTCAAATGCAACTAGACAATCTAAACGTTTTACTAAACGAATACGTTTTTGACCAGTGCAGTTTTCTAATTCTTCTCTAATTTCTGCTATTTCTTTAGTTACATCAACTTCTTTTAATAACTCTTGAATAGCTTCAGCACCCATTCCAACTCTGAAAGTGTTACCATATTTTTCATAATAAGCACGATATTCTTTGTCAGATAATGTTTGCTTTTTCTCTAAAGGAGCTTGTCCTGGATCAATTACTACGTAACTTACGAAATATAGTACTTCTTCTAGATCTCTTGGAGACATATCTAGAACTAGACCCATTTTTGATGGAACTCCTTTGAAGAACCAAATATGAGAGCATGGAGAAGCTAGTTCTATGTGTCCCATACGTTCACGTCTAACTTTAGAACTAGTAACTTCTACTCCACATCTATCACAAATAACATTTTTGTATCTTAATCTCTTGTATTTTCCACAAGAACATTCAAAATCTTTTGATGGTCCAAAGATTTTTTCACAGAATAATCCATCACGTTCAGGTTTTAATGTACGATAATTAATTGTTTCTGGTTTTTTTACTTCTCCATAAGACCAACTTCTGATTTTTTCAGGAGATGCAATTCCTATCTTGATACCTTTAAAGCTGTTAGCATCTATCATAGTTCTTCTCCTCCCTCTTCTTCTTCGCCTGGATAGTCGATGTCATCTAAACTATCGAATTCATCTTCTTCATCCATTTCTTCTGAATCCATCTCAGGTTCACTTGGTTCAGGATCTGGTAAATCACCAATTAATTCTTTACCAATTTCATTTACTGAAATAGCTTCATCTTCATCTTCTGTCTCTAAGTCTTGGATATCACAATATTCATTATTTTGATTTAGAATTTGAATATCTAATCCTAGAGCTTGGAATTCTTTTAATAATACTCTGAAACTTTCTGGAATACCAGCTTGACTTATTGTCTTACCTTTAACCATAGCTTCATATATTTTTACACGACCAACAACGTCGTCTGATTTAACTGTTAAGATTTCTTGAAGAACATGTGCAGCACCGTATGCATATAGTGCCCAAACTTCCATCTCTCCGAATCTTTGTCCACCGAATTGAGCTTTACCACCAAGAGGTTGTTGTGTAACCATTGAGTATGGTCCAGTTGAACGAGCATGTAACTTGTCGTCAACCATGTGGTGTAGTTTAATCATGTACATAACACCAACTGAAACTCTATTTTCGAATGGTTCTCCAGTACGTCCGTTATATAGAACTGTTTTTCCATCTGGATCCATACCAGCTGCAGCTAATTCTGCACTAATATCGTCCATTGATGCACCATCAAATACTGGTGTTGCATAGTGAAGTCCTAATTTTTTACCAGCCATACCTAGATGTAATTCTAATATTTGTCCAATGTTCATACGTGATGGAACACCTTGCGGGTTAAGAACAATATCAACTGGTCTACCATCTGGTAAATATGGCATGTCTTCTTCTGGTAAGATAAGTGAGATAACACCTTTGTTACCATGACGTCCTGACATTTTATCTCCAACTTGGATTTTACGTTTTTGAATAATATATACACGAACTATCTTAGAAACACCTGCAGGTAATTCATCAGAATTTTCTTTTGTATATATCTTAACATCGTGAACAATTCCACCTGCTCCATGGTCTACACGAAGTGAAGTATCTCTAACTTCACGAGTCTTTTCACCAAAGATTGCATGTAATAATTTTTCTTCACTAGTTAATTCTTGTACTCCTTTTGGAGTTACTTTACCGACTAAGATATCACCATCTTTAACTTCAGTACCGATTCTTACGATACCATTAGCATCAAGATTTTTACGAGCATCTTCACCAACATTTGGAATATCTCTTGTGATTTCTTCAGGTCCTAATTTCGTATCACGACAATCAATGTCATAATGTTCAATATGTAGAGATGTATAAACATCTTCTTTTACTAATCTTTCATTTAATACAACAGCATCTTCATAGTTATATCCATTACATGTCATGAATGCTATAACCATGTTTTTACCTAATGCTAATTCGCCTTTATCTGTAGATGGTCCATCAGCAATAACTTCGCCTCTATGAACAGCATCACCTTTTTTAACTAATGGATGATGATTAACATTTGATGCATCATTACTTCTTTCGAAGTTAGCTAAGTAGTAAGTATCTTGACCACCAGCTGTTTTTACTAAAATTTTCTTAGAATCAGCATATTCTACTACTCCATCAGCTTTAGCAACTACTGTTGAACCAGAGTCACGTGCTGCAATATATTCCATACCAGTACCAACGATTGGTGCTTCTGTAGTAAGTAATGGAACTGCTTGACGTTGCATGTTGGCACCCATTAGGGCACGAGTTGCGTCGTCGTGTTCTAGGAATGGTATACAACTTGTTGTAATTGAAACTATTTGGTTAGGAGCAACGTCAACAAAGTTAACTTTTTCTTTTGCTACCATAACTGTTTCACCATTTAAACGTGCTACAACTTTATCATCAACGATTTCATTATCATCAGTAATATCTAATGTAGCTTGAGAAATATAGTAATCTGCTTCTTCATCTGCTGTTAAATAAATTATTTCATCCGTTAATTTACAATCAACAACTTTTCGATATGGAGTCATTATAAATCCATAGTCATTAATCTTAGCATATGAAGATAATGATGTAATAAGACCGATATTTTGTCCTTCTGGTGATTCAATAGGACAAATACGACCATAGTGACTTGGGTTAACGTCACGAACTTCCATACCAGCTCTTTCACGAGATAATCCACCTGGGCCTAAGCAAGATAGACGTCTCTTATCTGTTAATTCAGCAATTGGATTAATTTGATCCATGAATTTTGATAATTGTGAACTACCAAAGAATTCTTTTAGACATGCTGTAACTGGACGAATGTTAATTAAAGTTTTTGGAGTAACTGTATCAATTTCTTGAGTAGTCATTCTTTCTCTAATTACTCTTTCCATACGAGACATACCAACACGGAATTGAGTTTGAATTAATTCACCAACTTGACGAACACGTCTGTTTCCTAAATGGTCGATTTCGTCATCATTACCAATACCATATTGTAAATTTAAATAATATGATACAGATGCGTAGATATCAGAAATTGTTAAACGACGTGATTCAATTGTTTGATCATTACCAATAATTTTATGAATGATTGTTTCATCATCTTTGTCATAAACTTTGATTTCTTGAATCTTGTTAAATTCATCTAATTCTTCGTTAATAGTTACTTCTTTAACTCCGTAACCAGCTTCGAATAATGGACGAATATTTTCTAATATTTCTTTTGTAATTACTGTACCTTCTGGTACTACTACTTCTTTGCCATCTTTAATATCTTCTGCTATTTTTTGTCCTAATAATCTGTCTAGAACATTTAATTTCTTATTGAATTTGTAACGTCCAACTTTTTGTAAGTCGTAACGGAACTTATCAAAGAATCTTGTAATTAATTGGTTCTTAGCAGAATCTAATGTTGCAGGTTCTCCTGGTCTTAATTTTTCGTAAATTTCAATTAAAGCTTCATCCATATTTTTAGTACTATCTTTTTCTAATGTATTTACTAAATATTTGTCTTCTCCAAATACAGATAAAATTTCTTCATTAGAAGATAATCCTAAAGCTCTTAAGAATGCTGTGATTGTTACTTTACGAGTTCTGTCGATACGAACATAGAAAATATCTCTTGCGTCTAGTTCATATTCTAACCAAGTACCTTTGTTAGGGATTATTTCACCAGAAATTATTTTTCTTCCATTTTTATCTATCTCTTTTTTATAGTAAACAGATGGACTTCTTACTAATTGAGATACGATAACACGTTCAGCACCATTGATAATGAATGTACCAGCGTCAGTCATTAATGGTAAATCACCTAGGAAAATTTCTTGTTCCTTAACTTCACCTGTTTCATGAATAAATACACGTGCTTGAACTTTTAAAGGAGCTGCATAGTTAACCATACGCTCTTTAGCTTCTTTTACTGTGTATCTAGGTGTTTCAAAATAATAGTCACCTAATTCAAGTGAAATGTTACCAGTGAAACTTTCTACAGGAAATAAATCTTCAAATACTTCCTTAATTCCTTCATCTAGAAATCTTTGGTATGATTTCTTTTGAATTTCTAATAAGTCTGTCAATTCTAAGGTGTTCTTGATTTTTGAGAATGTTTTTCTTTCTCTATGGTCTCCAAATTTTTGTATTTTAGCCATTTTTTGTTTCACCCCTATACCTAATTTTTTGTGTTGCATACGACGAAAAAACAATACGCCACCAATTTATAATTTTAAGTGATGTAAAATTTAATGTCAATGCTTTTTGGCCTTTATTATATAAAAACCTTTGCTTTTTGTTACTACTTCGCATTTATAATTTTCTTCTAAATGTGAGATAGTACTTTTAGCCCCTTGATCTTTTCTTATAACCGTCCAGAGCTCACCACCCTCTTTAAGGTAGTCTCTTGCTCCATCTAAGATGCCATATACTACATTTTTCCCAGCTCTGATTGGGGGATTCGTTATAATTAAATCATATATACCAGTAATATTTTCATAAATATTACTTTCTAACACTTGGCATCTGTCTTCTACACCATTAGCAGAAGCATTCTTCCGAGCCAAATGAAGAGCTCTTTTATTAACATCGCACATTGTTGAATGTGCATTTTTAAATTTGGCCATCGATATTCCTATATAGCCATATCCACAACCTACATCTAATATATCTAAATCATTATTAACATTATTAAAAATTGTATCTAAAAGTAAAGTACTGCCGAAATCTAATTTATCCTTTGAAAAAACACCATTATCGCTCAAAAAGGACATAGTTTCCCCTTCATGTTTGTAGATAATAGTTCTTATTTCGCTTTTTAAATTAGGATTGTTAGTAAAATATTGTTCCAAAGAATCACCAGTTTCATAAATTTATAAGACAGTAATATATTCAATTATATAATTAAAGACTCATAAAGTCAATAAATGTGCTTACTATTGTACTTATTTTTTACATAAAAAGCAAGTTTAAATTTGTTTTTTTATTAAGTTTTTCAAAAATCAAATATTATTATACTAAAAAAAAGAAAATTATGATATTTTTTTCATAATTTTCTAAAGCTTTTTAATTAATTGTAAATAAATCTTCTGAAGCAATTTGTTCTTTAAAGTATGTTACTTTATTCGTCCATGATTCTGCTATTGAATTAGTGTTTCCTTTAACGTAAGGTCCTGAAAAAATTGCTATAGCATTTTCATTAGTCATATCAAGTGAATAATTATCAATTATTCCTTTGATAGACATTACATGACCAATAATACCAGCTTCTAAAGTTGGGAAACTCATCCATCCGTCGTAGCCTCTTAATCCACCAATATTATTATTGTACTTAAATAATCCACTTTTCATAATTCCAGATTCTTCATAAACTATAGCTAGAACAAAACTCTTATCTAAGCCATATAAATCGCAAATCTTGCCTAAATATTGTTCGAAAGTAAGACCATTATCCATAATTATTTTTCCGTCTATCCTTCGTTCATTTATTGTAGGAGTTTCGTCAAGACGCATTTCAGCAATGGATGAGCCATATCTTTCTGGGTAAGAATATAAATTTCTTACAAAATATACTACTCCCGCTTCAAAAGAATCGAATGGTCCTATTTTATTAGCATATTTAGCTGGAGCTATAGCATTCGTTACTTTATAGTTTTCATCTTCGAAATCATTCGTTAAAGTGTGAGCTATTTCTAGTGTCTTATCAATATTGAGTTTAAATTTACTAGCATAATAGATTATGGTATTGTCTTTTTGTCGTTTATCCATCATTTTAGTAAACTCAATTATATATTTATTTTCAGATAAAATTCCTTCTTCTTCAATTAAATTTTCTGAAGCAACACTATCATTTGATTTAATTTCTGTAGCAAAGGTTTTATCAACGTTCATTATTAAACTTATTGTAAGGATTGCAAATAATAAGGCAATTGGTATATACTTTATTACTTGTTTTCTAAGACGCAACTTATGTCTTTTTTTATTCATACAAATTCTCCTTTGTATGTTTTAATTTTACTTTATATTTGCTTTTTAGTCAAATTTCTATATTTCTTTTACTATTTAAAGTGTCTAATATTTTATAAATTTTTATTCGCAAAAAAGCTTATTTTACTTGAAATATTCAGTAAAATTACCATTTTCGAAGATTGACACTTCTTCGTCATTTTCAGTTATACCAATAATGTTTAAGTCATCTGTTCCTATCATAAAATCAACATGGTTTTGACAGTCGTTTAATTTATATTTATTTAATTCATCTTTGCTCATTTTAGGGCCATTTTCAATACATTCAGTGAACGATGATCCTAATGCTAAGTGACAGGAAGCGTTTTCATCATATAAAGTTTCAAAGAAAATAATATTTGATTCTGATATTGGCGAATTATACTCAACTAATGCAACTTCTCCTAAGCGGTCTGAGTTTTTACAAGATGAAATGATTTGTTTAAGAGTTTCTTCCCCTTTCTTTGCTTTGCAATTAACTGCTTTCCCTTTTTTAAATTCTATATAAAAGTCTTCAATTAAGTTATCTTGGTAACATAATGGCTTTGCTGAATAAACAATTCCTTCAGCACTATCATTTGTAGGAGATGTGAACACTTCTTCTGTTGGAAAATTTACTAAAGCATGAGTACCATTAGCTAGTGATTCACGTCCTGAAGCCCAGACATGATTTTGGGGAAGCTCAATAGTGAAATCTGTTCCTAAAGAATTACTATATCTTAAAGATTTAAATTTATATTCATTTAGTTTCTTACAACGTTCACTTAATTTATTTATTTTTTCTTCCCAAATACTTTCAGGATCTTTTTTATTTATTTTACAGATTTCAAAGATAGTTTTCCATAATTCTTCAACTGGTTCTTTCGATTTAGGAAAAACTTCTTTAGCCCAAGATAGTGATGGAACGGCAGCTATACACCATGGAACCATTGATTTATCGCGAAGTTCATCAAACTTAGCGCGTGTTTCAAAACCATACATAGTTAAATCGCTAAGTTTTTTTGGTTCGATATCTTTCATTAAACCTGGTGTTTCAGAAACAAGCATTACAAAAGCGGCTCCTGATTCAGCATAAGTATTCCAAGCTTCTTTATTCCAAAATTGAAGTTTTTTCAAATCTTTAGTATCAAGATTTTTTAATGCATCATGTTTAAGATAAGGGTCTGTTATGTCAAAATATATTTCTTTTATACCTAGTTCATACGCTTTATTAGCTAGAATTCTGACAAATTCGATAATTTCAGAATTGGCGCTAATAAATAATTGACCATTCTTTTTTACATTAAGGCAAGTCTTTAAAATAACTCCTGCGTACTTTTCTTGTAATTTTATATTATTCAATTTTATCACTCTTTTCATTATTAATTATTATAGCACAAATGATGAAGTCGTATACTACATAAAAGAACGGAACTTGTAAGAAAATAAAAAGAAGTTAGAATATTCTAAACTTCTTGAACAACTGCGATAATCATTGGTTTGCATTCAGTTTCATGATATAGGTATTTACCTAATTCTTCTCTTATTTCATTTTTTATTTTATTATATTCAACATAATTATCAACAATGTTTCTTTCAATAATATTTAGAGAGATTTTCTTTATTTCTTCAATCATTTCTGATGAATCTTTAACATAAATAAATCCTCTTGTTGTTACTTCGGGTCCAACTAGAACAACTTTGTCTTTTTTAGAAATTGTAGCACTAATTAACACAATACCATTTTCAGATAGCATTTCACGATCTTTAATAACTAGTTCTCCAACATCTTCAGTACTATTTCCATCAATTAAGATGTCATTTACTTTAATATGATCAAAGCAGTCTTCTTTTAATTTACCATTTTTTATTTCAATAACATCGCCATTTTGTTTAAGTAAAATATTTTCTTTAGGCATATTAAGTTCGCTAGCAATATTGGCATTACCAACCATATAACGATATTCTCCTTTAACAGGAATATAGTATTTTGGTTTTAGAAGATCTATCATAATCATAAGGTCTTCTGAAGAAGCGTGTTGTAAGATAGTCTTATCTTTCGATAAAGTAACAATATTGCAACCATGTGTAGCTAAATCATTTTGAACTTTTACTAAAGTTTTTTCACTACTATCATATTTAGGCTCAGCGAATACTACTGTATCTGTACTTTTTAGTTTAATAAATTTGTCATAACCATTAATAATTTTGCTTATTGAGGCATATGGGTTATCTTTACTATCCTGAATTAATAAAATAGAATCTTTGTCATCAATATTAGATAAGTCTCCTAAAGCGTTATCTGGAAAATCTAAGTAACCATTAGCCTTAGAAAAATTAATAATATTTTGTAAGTTTTTACCCATTATTACTATTTTACGATGTGTGTTAGCTGCTGCATCAAATATTTCTTGAATAGTATAAATATGAGTTGGTAAGACAGCAAATAACATTCTATTTTCATGATGTTTAATCGCATCCTTAAATAATGAAGTAAGACGATGACTAGGTGATGTATGTCCAATATGTTCAGAGAAAACGGATTCACTTAAAAGAGCTAAGACTCCTTGTTTTCCAACATAAGCTATTTTACCTAAATCCATAGAATATTTATTCATCATTTTTGGATCTATAATAAAGTCACCAGTATATACAATTGCGCCATCCTTAGTATTAATAACATACATTACTGAATCTGGACTTGAGTGATTCACACTTATTGGGAAAACACTAACAGGCCCAAAATTTATTTTCTTGTGAGGCACAATTTCAGTAATTTTCTTTTCATCAACACCATCATTAGTTAAAATAAACTTTGTAAATTTAGTAGCAAAAACTTTAACTTTAGGAATTTCTTTGATTAAGTCAGCTGTTGCTCCCATATTTTCATAATGTCCATGAGTTAGGAAAACTCCTTTTATTCTGTTTTTGTTTTTTATTAAGTATTCGAAATCAGGAATAATATAGTCGATTCCGTATAAATTTTCATTAGCATATTTAAGACCACAATCGAAGACAAATATATCTTTATCTATTTCTATAACGTAGCAGTTCTTACCCATTTCGTTTAGTCCACCAAGACTAAAAATTTTTATATTACACATAAAAACATCTCTTTTCTATATTTAGTTTTATTTCTTTTAATTAATCTAAAAAGGCTTGTGTCTAAGTAATTATAACAAATAGATAAGATTTTTTCAATGTATTAATATTTTTTAAAAAAATAAGATTATTTTAAATATCTTATTTAATTAATTTCTTGGCATTATTAATATTTTCTGGGCTTCCTGCTACGAAATGATTATTGTGCTGTTCTTCTTGGATGTAATTAATACCTAATCTATCAAACTCAGATGGTTCAAATATTACAACACCATCACTTCTAAAGCCAGTATATTTCAATATAATATCATAAATGTCTAATAAAAATTTTAGTGGTTCATGCTCAAGATCTAAATAAGAACCAACTACCAGTAATTTATTTAAATCTACTTCATTAAGATTAACTCCTTTTAAATTGTCTTGTTCAAAGCCATATCTTGGATTCGTTATTAATGAGATTATTTTAGTTAGTAACTTTTGATAGTTTGTAAGTAGATTCTTTTTTGATTTATAAGCAGATATCTCTGCTAGAGGTGTTCCAATAATTGGTGGATGTATCGCAATTACTTGGTCTACTCTATCACTCTTTGTAGCTAATGCTCCAATTAAACCTCCAAAACTCTCAGTTACTATTGTAACGTTACCCAAATCTGCTTCTTCCAAGGATTTTAAAAAATTATTACAAAAACTATGAGCATTCATTGCGCTTTTTTCACCTGTAAAAATTGGATAATCATAAAACCATGAGCCACAAAACATATTATGACCTGGATCATTTGTGAAACCAGATTGTTCTATAAGATGACAACGATGCTCCATTTGGCCGCCAATATAAATTGTTGTTTTTATTTCTTTAATCTTATCTAAATCAAGATATAAACTTCCCAAGTTATCAACTTTTATTCTTTTTTTGCCTTTTCTATAATTAATCATAAATATCACCTTTGTGAGATGTATTATAATTGAAGCTTAACTAATTTGCAAAATTATTATTTTCAGAGATTAGTTCTGATAGTGGGACGATATTTAAATCATGATACTTTATAAAGTTTAAAATGATGTTAAATTCTGTTAAAGATAGACTATCTTTAATTAAAATAATTTCACCACTACTTATTTTGTTTTTTTCACTACTTATATTAGTATGAGATATTGTTAAAGATGGCTTAACAATATATTTGCCCTTACATAACTCATTTATATTCGTGTCAAATGTTATACATAGATTCTTATTTCTTTTATTTTTGTTTAAGTACTTATCTATATTAGAATATGTTTTTGAATCGCTAGCATTATTTATTAATTCGTAGTTGAAATTATATTCTTCCTTACTAAGAAGAACATCTACTAGATAATTGTTTTCATGCATATAACTAGTAAGATTATTAATACTTTCAAATATTAAAGAGACACTATTTTTTTCATTATTACCTCTTATAATTATTTTATCTTTATTGTCTTCTATACTTATTGTAGGCTTTACTTCATTAAATACCAATTGAGATTCATTAAAGATGCGTTTTTCTTGCATACTTGAGTAAGATTTATTAGAGTTAATCTCTTTACCATTAAGACCTGGTATAATATATAAATCATCAATAATTTGACTGTCTATGTAGTCCACATATCTTTCTTCTTTAAGAGAATTAATTGTTTGCATAATGGGATTTTTATCCTTAACATATAAGGCAACTTTTTCTGTATAATAAAAACTTAATAAACATATTCCTATAATTCCTATGTATTCAAAATACTTTTTTATAATAATCACCTACTAAATTATATGTTTTTAGTTCAATTATTATATATTTTTCTTTATTTTAAAAAACTTTTATTTTATAATAATTTACCAATAGGTGGTGTATGTATGAATATTGATGTTTTCTTAAACGAAATGATTGTAGATTTTTTCTGTAATATGATGGAATTTGAAGGATTGTCTGAAGAAGAAAGAGAACAAAAATTAATGAGCGTTGATGGTTTAGAAGCTGAGGATAAGGAAGTTGTTGCTAATAACATAGAAGAAATTGATGTTGAGCATATCCAGGATGAAGTTTATGCTTTTGCGAAGGAGACGCATCATGAGAGTGGAATTAGTGCGCCTAATTTAGTAAAATTCTTAGCACAAAAAATGTTTATCTATCATTATGACGATAAGGATAAGGCATTGGTAAATTATCTTAGAAATGTTTCAATAGATGATTTAATAGATTTTTTTGAAGAAAATGATGATTTTGGTCGTGCAATGATTTCAGCTTTTATAAACACTGAAGTTTATGAAGAAGAATATGAAGAAACGATAGAAAAGATAAAAATAACTGATTCTGAAACTATGGAAAAGTTCAAATTAGATCCACCAGAGATTAAAATAACTACTTTAAATGATTTTTTAAGAAATATTATTTGCAATTTATATAATCATTATATTGAAAATGGTTGTGATGACATTACAGCTTTAAATAATGTTTGGGCTTATTTCTTCAGAGACTTTGATCCATTGGGAGAACTTGATAAAATGGGTATTGATTTAAGAAGTAAAAATTTTTATAAAAAGTATATGATTAACTTAATGTACGCCGATTTATATGAGGATGTTTCTAATGAAGCTATAAGAAAAGGTCCAGATTATGAGGATCGTCTTGCATTATCTATTCCTTTAATAACGACACATATTGGACTAATTAGTCTGCCTAAAGAAGAAGGCGTAAGAAATAGAATTTTAAAACATTTTATTCTTCTACAAGATGAACAAGAGAAGAAAAAACAAAACAGAAAGAAAACTCATGTTGATGGTAGAATCCACATATTAAAAAAAGTTAATCCAACTTATATTTTAGATGAATTAACTTTAGGGTTTTCGAAACATTTTTAATTTTAAGGACTTCTAAGTCGAATATTATAACTTAGATATTTGGTAATAATTTATTTTTATCAGGTTAGTAATTTTTAGGGTGAAATCTTACATATTTTGTAAGATTTTTTTATTTTTTTATTCTTCATCGTCTTCGTCAGTTTCGTCATTTTTAGAATTGTTAGATGATAAGAATGTCACTTTTTCAGCAATTACTTCTGTTGTATATTTTTTGGTGCCTTCTTTATCTTCATAACTACTTACTTGGATTCTTCCACGAATACCAACAATATCACCTTTTTTACAATATTCACTAGTACTTGCTGCTACAGCGTTCCATAATGTACATCTAATAAAGTCAGTTTCATAAACACCATCACAATTTTTGAAAGTTCTTTGAACAGCTAATAAGAGAGTTGTTACTTTTTTACCATTTTCTGTTTCAACTACTTCTAGATTATCTGTAAGTCTTCCAACTAGCATAACTTGATTAAGCATGGCTTTTCCCTCCTTTCAAGAAGTGATAATAGCAAATACTCAATTGGGAAACAAATTGATAAAAAATGGTTTTATCCTCGAAAAAGAAGCTAAAAAATTTTTTTGCTTAGAGCAAACTAATTTTTTGGCAATAAAAATTGGTATCAAATTTTGTGTTTGATACCATTTTTAATTTTTTTGAGTATTTTTTTATTTTTTATATTTTTTACATAATATTTACAAATAAATATTATTCTTTTAAAAGTCGATTTAATTCTACTGCATATTCCATAGGTAATTCTTTCTTAAAGTCACTAATAAAGCCCATTATTAATAATTCTTTTGCAGTATCTTCACTTAAGCCCTTACTTGTTAAATAAAACATTTTTTCGGCAGATACTTTAGAAATTGTTGCTTCATGTTCAAGTACACTACTATTATTACCTAATATATTAGTTGGGAATGTATCGCTTCTCGAGATATCATCTAGAAGAATTGTATCACATTTTATACTAGCTTTACTATTAAGAGCTGTTTTTCCTATCTTAGTTAAGCCACGATAGTTGCTTACACCACCATCACTTGCAATAGATTTACTTACAATATTACTCTTAGTATTTTTACCGATGTGAATCATTTTGGCTCCAGCATCTAATTGTTGACCAGACTTGGCGTATGCAATAGATATTGAATTACCAGTTGCTCCCTCACCTTTTAAAATACATGACGGATATTTCATCGTAATTTTACTACCAATATTTCCATCTACCCATTCCATTAAACCATAATCATCGACAATAGCTCTTTTAGTAACTAAATTATAAACGTCAGTTGACCAGTTTTGGATAGTTGAATAACGACAATGAGCATTCTTTTTAATAAATATTTCAACAACTCCAGCATGTAAAGATGTTACACTATATTCTTTGGCAGTACATCCTTCAATATAGCTTAAATCAGCACCTTCATCAACAATAATTATAGTTCTTTCGAATTGACCAAGTGATTCTGTTTCGATTCTAAAATAACTTTGAAGAGGACGATTTACCTTAACACCTTTTGGAATATAAATGAAAGATCCTCCTGACCAGACAGCACCATTTAAAGCAGTATATTTATTTTCTGCATAATTAACTAAATGGTTAAAGTATTCTTTAAATAGTTCTGGATACTTTTGCAAGGCATCGTCTGTTGATGTAAAAATAATTCCTTCGTCATCTAAAGATTGATTATGGTAAATCACTTCGCTTTCAAACTGGTTAGTAACTCCACCTAAATACTTTTTTTCAGCATCTATAACACCTAGTTCATCAAAACTATTACGAATACTACAATTTACTTTTTTCCAATCGTTAGTAATCTTCTCTTCCGTTCCTTTATAATAAGTTATATTATCAAAATCCAACTCTAATTTTGGACCAAATTTAGGATTATCCAATTCTTGAAATTTTTTAAAAGACTTAAGACGAAATTCTAACATCCATTCTGGTTCGTTTTTCTTTTTTGATAAATCTATAACAAATTGTTCATTTAGTTCTCTTTTCATAAACATCACGCATTTATTATACATCATTCGTATTTATTTGAAAATAGAGAAATTTTTTGTTACTATTATTATAAGGTGATAATATGAATATTATAGAAATTAATAAACAGACTTTATATAATTTATATGAGCAGTTTCCTGAAAGCTTTAGTGGATTAAAATTAGAAGGAAATAATTTAGTTTATAAAGGTGAAGCTGTTGATATAAGTAATTTTAACATTAATGATTTACTAACTCCTGAAACTGATTTTTATTCTTCATTAAGTGTTTTATCTTCAGAGGATATTTTTAAAATAATACGATTACATGCAATAAAATTAGATTCCTTAATGCAACGAGATGAAAAAAGTAAATCCGAGAAAAGAGTAGAAATTATAAAAAGTGAAAACCCTTTAATGAAAAATATTAGTATTGTAGTTAGAAATAACAATGGCTTAAGTGATGAGTTTTTAAATATTGTAGATAGTACAGGAAGAGATCATCTATTTAGAAATGATAGAGACGTTGACATATTCGATATATATGAGTCACTAAAGTATAGAAATATTGGACATGATATTACTCCTGATGAATTGGTAGATGCTATTAATAGGAAACTTTATCAAGTACAGTTGAAAGATGCACGTACTATAATGGACTCTTCTACTGTTTCAGAACAATTTGCTAATAAGATTGATTTAGTTAATAGACCTTATAAAGACGATAAAATGCACACAGTATATGGAAATGAAGACAATGATATTGCAATTGTTGCAGACAATGCTGGTGGAGAACATAAAGTTGTAACATTTGATCATAATCAATATGGAGATTTAGTCATGCAAAATCATGGTCAGAATGTTGCTGGTAGTGATACTTCTCTTGTTAATAATGGGACTGCACAAGATGTTGAATTTGAAAGCAACGTTAATTCTAATACTGAATTTGAGGTACAACAAGAAACTAATGATGAAATTATGGCTAGACTAATAACTCCAGAAGAATTTTATCGTTTAATTAGTTCTTCTGAAGATTTAAGTGAAAAACAAAGAAAAGATGTAGACTTATATTATGCATATATTGGAGATTTAATGATTTATGAAGATTACCTTTTAAGTGAGTTACGTCAGATGCTTAATGAATTCCGTGCTTTTGTGTATGATTTAGAATATGGAGATCATGAAGAAGACTTAAATCAAAATCAACAAGAAGCGATTGATAAAAATCATGAATTGGAAGAAAAGAAAACACAATATATTTCACCTGAGACAATGGAGCAAATAAATAAAGAAGTCAAAAAGCTTGAACTTATTAGAGAGCATAGTTCTAATGATACAGGTAGTATAAGTACACTTCAAGTTATTGCTGTTATTGTTGGTATTTCTATTATTTTAACTGCTGTTACTTTATATTTAATAAATTAAAAAAATGTTTCATTTGAAACATTTTTTATTTTGTTATGGCTTGAACAGATGTAATAGCAACTACCCCTACTATATCTTCTGTACTACAACCACGTGATAAATCATTTACTGGTTTTTTAATTCCTTGTGTTATTGGGCCATATGCTTCAGCTTTTGCAAGTCTTTGAACTAGTTTATATCCAATATTCCCAGCATCTAAATCAGGGAATATTAAAACATTTGCGTGTCCAGCCACTTTAGAATTTGGAGCTTTAGACGCCGCAACACTTGGCACGATAGCTGCATCAAGCTGTAATTCACCATCAATGTTATATTCTGGGTATTCTTTTTTCGCAATAGAGACAGCTTCGACAACTTTGTCTACATCAGGATGAGAAGCACTTCCCATAGTAGAGTGTGAAAGTAAAGCTGTAACCGCTTTTTCACCAGTAAGTAATTCAAATGATTCTGATGATGAAGCGGCAATAGCTGCAAGACGCTCTGGGTCTGGATTTTGTTCTAATCCTGAATCGCCGAAGACAAAAGTTCCATTTAGACCATATTCACAATTTGGAACAACCATTAAGAAGAATGCTGATACTAACTTAGCATCTTCTTTAGTTTTGATAATTTGTAAAGCAGGTCTTAATGTATTCGCTGTCGAATGACATGCTCCTGAGACAATGCCATCTGCATGATCTAACTTAACAAGCATACATGCATAATACATATAGTCATCTAATAAAGTTTGTCTAGCTAATTCTAAAGTCATACCTTTATTCTTTCTTAACTCGTAAAATTCATTTACTAAAGTGTCTGTTAAATCACTAGTAAATGGATTGATAATATTAATATCATCTAATTTAATATTTTCTTTTAAGGCTAAAGATGAAATTTCGTCTTCTTTTCCTATTAAAATTATTTCAGCAATTTTCTCATCTGTACATATTCTTGCTGCTTTTAAAACACGAGCATCCATTGTTTCAGGTAAGATTATCTTTTTTATATTATTTCTAGCTCTTTCTTTTATTGAATCGATAAAATTCATAACTATTCCTTCTTTCCTAAAATATTATATTATTTTTTTTCATCAAAAAAAAGTGTATTTACACTTTTATTGATTATTTATGTAAGCAGTATAAAATTCTATTATAGAACTATATATATAAGTTACTAAATCTTTTTTGTCTGAAAGACTTGGTAAATATAAACTATAATTATTTGGCAGATAATTTCTTCTTAGTGCTGGCTCCTTTTCATAGTTGTTATTATGATGATTATACTTAATTGGAATAACTTTACCAGGCTTAAATAAATCTATGACATCTAAACGTGGTTGTTCTACTTTAATAGAGCGTGTTATTATAACACTAAATTGATTTTCTATTTCGATGTCAGTATACTTAAAACCAAAAGAATCAATATTATTTATATAATTTTTTATATTGTCATTTTCATTGTATGTAAATAATTCAATTTGATAACTTTCTTCGACAAGACCTTCAATATTAGTTACTAGTCCAGTTACTTCAATTGTAGGTTCTTCAATACTATATACTTCTTTATCCTCTAAGGCAAAATATCTTACTTCTAATTCTCTAGTTGTTTCATAATAAACATCGTCATTAGATAGCTCGACTGTTGTTTCATCCGTTTCATACTTTACAGATAAGTTACTTGGATTAATATCTAAAATAAAAGAGCCGACTTCTACATTATATTGTCTTTCTTTAATACATTCTCTTAATAACTCAAATAATTTTTTTTTAATGCTTACTTTATCTAATTCACTACGTTCGTAACTATTTTGATATAAACAATTTTTTAGATTTTCAATTTTACTGGTTATTTCTTGATTCATATTATCACCTATTCTTCATTTATTATAAAATATATTTAATTTTTTAACAAGAAAAAGAAGTCGTGGTGACTTCTATTCGTAAATATCTGGATAATAGGATACTTTATATTTTTTCAACATTTTATAATATATTTCACTATTATAAATTACATATTCATTTTCGTATAAATAAGCTGTTCGATCAGAAAACATTGAATCAACACTAGGGCCAATAATGAAACTATAAATTTTGTCATTTTCAATTTTAGTACTTACATGTCCTTCTAGTTTTTCAATTAAAGCATTACCATTATTAATAAATTTATCTGATTTATAATAATATTTAGTTGTAATACTTTCTCCTGAATCAGCTAGAAATTCCATATAATGTTCCATAGATAGATAACTTCCATCTAAATTCATACTGTTATTAGACACAAAAGTAAAGTGATCTAGTTCTGTTTCAAATGGTTTGTGTTTTAAAAGAGTTCCATAATCATCTAAGACAATTAACATGTAGTCAAAACGAATAGCTAAATAATATTTGTCATCTAAACCTTTTATAAAATAAAAGTTATCTTCGGTTAAATCATATAATGGGTCAAGATTTTTAATATCAAGTCCTTTGTTAGTATAAGAAACTGATTTTAGTTCACGATTATCAAAGTATAAAGTGAAATCAAAATTATAATCTATTTTATTTTCTTCTTTTAATTCCTTTTTATCGACATTTATTTTTACTATATGTTTCTTATTATTGTAAGTTACTTCGTACTCCTTAAAATAGTTATTAGTGCTCGTTTTCTTGCCTGATAGCTTTATTTCTGTATCATTCGTAGCAGAATTACTTGTTTTAAAACTAGCATAAAAGCTTATACTTGTTACGGAAATAACTAATACAAATAGAGATATTATTAATACAATTTTCTTTTTCATAGTACTACACCTATCTAACATACTGATGCTGAATCCCAATGGATTTCATACTCACCTATTTTTTGAGGACTTATCACGTTGTCTTTAATAATAAGTTCATATTCCTCTGCTATTCCAATATTACATTCTTGAGTTATATCGAAATATTTTATCTTATCTTTCATTAATGCTAAGTTGATTCCACCATATTCTTCAGATTTACCTTTTATTTTATAGCCGATAATAGAAGAATATTCCATCATATTTATAGAACGTCCTTCGTTGTCTGAATAAGTAAAGACATTTTTCTCTCCAGAATTTAAATGAACTGAAAGTTTTTCGAAGTTATCGTTCATTATATACACTTCATGATTTCTTATGTGATAACGTGGAAATTCTAATGTGTGCAAAATCGCATATTCTTTTGCATCAGCTCCAATAAAAATCTTTAATTGTTCTGGTTCAAAAAAACAACCAGAATCAGAATAATTGGAAATAACTTCGCCCATAGTTGTATAATCATCAATTAATTCAACGTTATTTTCGTCAACGATTTTATTATCTAAAATCATAAGATAATTTATTTTATGATTATTTAAAGTATATCTGACTTCTAAAATTTTGGTTTTATCATTCATTGTTATTTGATATTTTTGGATAAATTGAGAATCATTTTCGATATTTTCAATTTTGGTCATACGAGTTCTACCATCAATATAATCTTCTTCTAAAATGGGGTCTTTGTTAAGAGCTGGTGAATATCCTTTTAATAATTCAGAAACTTTTTTATTATTATTTTTATCTTCTTCAGGTTCCGAATCTTCTTTTTCTTCTTTATTTGAATCTTGATTATCTGTTTCTTCTGTTTTTGTTCCTGAGTTTTTTTCATTATAATTTGTTTCAACATTTTTACTATCTTTCATACTTTTTACAATAAAAAAGCTAGATATGCCGATTAATATTAATACTACTGCTATAATACTAAAAATAATTATTTTTTTCTTATTAATTGGTTTCTTTTCCATTTCCATTACAATCACCTACTATAGATATTCTAACATAAAAAAAGTATAAAAAAAAGAAGCTTACTTCGCTTCAATAATAAGTTTAATGGCTGTTTTTTCTTTTCCGTCAATTTCAATATCCGTAAATGCTGGAATACAAACTAAATTAATTCCACTAGGTGAAATGTAGCCACGAGCAATTGAAACTGCTTTAACAGCTTGATTTAAGGCACCTGCTCCAACCGTTTGAATTTCGACACCACCTTTTTCTCTAAATATATTAGCAATAGCTCCAGCTACTTTACTAGGATTTGATTTACTTGATACTTTTAATATTTCCATATTATTTATTTCCTCTCTTTCATTTTAAATATATGTATTATTTTAAAAAATATGAAAAAGAAAAAACATTTAAGTTTCCTTAAACGTTTTTATAATAAAACTTTAGCAATATTAATAGAATCATTATAATTAGAAAAGCATATATGCCATATTTTAAGTATTTACCTACTTTATCTCCTGTATCTGGATTTATAGGAATTACTTCATCTTCATAATTAGCTATAAATTGCCAGTCAATATATGATGTCTCATCATTTTCTGTATTATCATATTTTGTAGATAATGTCGTTTTAACAGTTAAATGGCTTACTTTATCTGTCTTATATTCACCAATAAATATTGCATTTTGTAAATCTATACCATTATAATCTAGACCATCTGCATAACCATCATAAAGAAGTTTTCCATCTAAGTAAATTGTCATTTCAATATTTTTTAATAGTTCTAATGCTAAATCACTTTGTTCTTTTAGTACTACTTTTAAATAAAGATTATAATCTGTGCGAGTATTATTTGATATGATAAGTTCATCTTCATATGATGATCCTGGAACCATATCTGTATGTTTCATAAAAACATCTTCGTCATATAAGGCTGAATTGTAATACAGTCTGTTACCACTGCCTGTAAAATATAATCTATTTTCTTTAGAAGCTGCAAAAACAGGACTTAGACAAATTAATAAAAATATAAAATATAACAATTGCTTTTTCATAGGAAAACCTCCTTTTTATTATGCTTGATTTAGGTCTATATTGGTACCCCAATAGTTTTTATATTGGTCAAATTGAACTGTTTCAATCTTAATAGTCAATGTATAAGTTGCTCCAGCATATGTTTGCCCTGTTGAATTACATTTTTGGGTTGTTGTTTTAACAGTCTTACCTTCTGTAGGTGTGTCACCATCACTAGTTGAACCATCTGAATAGACATAATGATTTGTACATATGTAATCTATATCCACATCTTTATTGAATGTTACCTTGTCAATAAATAGTGATGTTTGACCATCTCTTTGAAGAGCATCTTTATAGTAATAATATGTAACATCATCGTCTTCTTTTTGTTCTAACCAGTCTTCTGTACTAGGAAAATTGATTAAAGCTGCTGTAACTTCTGTACCATCTTTTTTAGTTTGAATTAATGGTAACTTAGTTGTACCATCACCACCAACCCATTCTTCAGTGTATGAAATACGTACAGCAAGATCAATGTCACCTTTATTAGTTACATAAACCTTTTTTGACGTTTCTTGACCAGGTAGCCAGTCAGTTGGAGCGTCGAATTCCTCGGTTAGCTCTGTGCTATAAGGCTTGGTTTTGAAAACGTTTTGGAATGTTGCTTGACTAGTGAAGTAAGCAAATGTTCCACCAACTACACCAACAATTGCAAGTAATAGTAGTGCAATTAAAGGTTTATTAGTACGATGTTCATGTTCTTCTTTATAATGATTATCTCTATTTTCGTAATCCATTTCTTTCATCCTTTCTATTCTTTTTTATATCAAAGGTTCTTACATTATTTAGTAAAAACTCTGATACCAAAATTAATACTACAACACCTATTACGTATAAGTGCTGATTTATAAAACTTACATAATATCCTAGGAGTGGTATTCTAATATTACTTACCTTACCTAAGATATTTTCTTTTGTAATGGGGACTGGGTCAGGAGCATTATTGGCATCTCCTTTAGTGACATATTCGTCCCCATTAATTTCATAAATACGATGTGTTATAACTAAGTCTTTGTAATTAAATGTTATAACATCATCAACATCTAAATCACTTTCATTTACTTGGTGATAATATAGAACGCTTCCTACTTTATAAGTTGGTTCCATACTTCCCGTTAAAACTACTAGTGGCTTATATCCTAAAATCATTGGAACGCATAATAGACCATAAATAATAATTAATAAATAACAAATGTTAGTTAGGAAATGAACAACTCTTCTTAAAAATTCCATGTTATGTTACCTCCATTTATACTAATGTTGTGTCCCCATAAATCTCTAACTGCTGTTTCGGTTGCTTGTACTGTTTCATAATTAAAACCTAATTTATAATTAAAGTCATTATAGTTGTTATAACATGTTGAATCTTTTATTAAATTTTCATTCAAAACTATACTATCAAGTATTTGAATTTCATCGTTAGAATTAAATAATTTTTTATAGTAGTACCATCCATCATTGCCTAATTCAAACTCACTTAACCATGATTCTGTCCATTTTTTAGTTACAACATCTATGCCATTAATCTTATTACTTAGTGTAAATATAGTATTTCCATCTAAATCTGTTACATTATATTTACAACTATAATTCTGAAGTCCATTTTGAATCACTGCACGACCATGGACTGCATCATTTTGTTCAATAAATTCATCTGAATTCATATCTGTATCCTTTATATTGGAATCAGAATCTATTATTATTTCTTCTTTTAAACTCCATAATTCGTTATAAGAAACTCTAAGTACAACTGATGTACTGTCATTATTTTTAAATTTAACTTTCTTAGTTCCCCAAGTTCCATAGAACTCTTCTTCTAAAGATATGTTATAATTCTTAGTATTAAATTTATTTTCAAAAATTCCCACGCCATTATAGTAAGCATATGTAATTCCAACTACTCCTAAAAGAAGAAGGAATAAACAAATTGATAACAATTTTGCTTTATTTATTTTTATTTTCTTCAAAATATCACTTACTTTCTTATTTTCTACATCATACAGTGTCGAGCACAATTTGGTGGACCGAAAACATATTCACCATAATTCATCGATTTTAAAGTCCAGCCAATAAAAGGACAATCTATAGTACAATTCGTTCCATTTATGTTTTCTTCTTTATAATAGTCTTCTAGAGGAGCAGGATGTAAAGAACTGATATTTTTTAATTCATCTTCTAAAATATCTATTGATTTTATTATGTTTCCATCCCAATCAATCCATGTTACAGTTATTATATTCTGGACATTGTTCGTTACTGAACCTTCGGAATGAAAGAAACCTTTTCTCTTATATCTATTTGCAAATGTAATTGTATAATTCTTACCTTCTTCAATATTAATTGTTTCTCCATTATTAATATTAATTGTTGTTGCTCCATCAAATATAGATATTTCATCTAATGTATATTCTTGTGGGACTACTTCTTGTATTTCATAAGAACCTGGTTCTAAATAGATACTTTGGCAAGCTCCATCTTTGATATTCAACCATATATCTTGGTTATTATTATTTGTAATATAGAATTGAAAATTTTTTTCATTATTGGTATTTAATACTTCTTTACAAATGTTAATTTTTGGTTGTACTTTAAATGAAGTTTTAGTTTTATATTCCTTAGAATCATCTAAGTCATAATTATTATCAGCAGATGCTCCGATTATCTCGACTTCATTCTCAATCGTACCCGAATCTTCATCGGTAACTTTATAAGATGCTATGAAAGTAGCAGCAGTATGAGCACTCAACGATTCAATTCTTATAATTTTGTCTGAAATTAACTCATAACTTGTAAAACCACTTTTACACATATTATTTTGATTAAATTGTCCTAAAGTACATTTAGCAAAAGAAGCTTTCTCATTATTTTCTCTAACTATTACATCTTTAATAGCATAGTCTCCAGTATTTTCTACAGTGATTTTATAATTTACAACATCACCTGTGCGATAATAATCTTGATAATAAATGATTTCTTTATTAATTATAGGTGTAAATTTCCCTCTTCTTAATTTCCATTCACCATATATTATGACGTCATGATTAGGCATTTCAAATGAGTCTTCACTATACCATCCTAAGAAGTGATATCCTTCTACATCTTCGATATTATCTAACGTTACAATTTCTCCAGGTGAATAATATTTTGTCTTTGGTATTAATAAATTAGAATTATTAGGAAGTGTACTAGAAATAAAATTATATTCGACTTTATACTTTATTTCTTCAAATTTACCGACTAGATTTACATCATGAGCGGGCATTTCAAAGTCATTTTCCTCACTTATGCTAGCATTTTCTGTTGTCCAGCCTAGAAAGCGATAGCCATTAAAGATATCACCCTTTCTCATTAAATCTAAGGTAATAATATCACCTTCATAGTATTCTTTCGTACTAGGTGGAACATAACTTGGAGGTAAGTCTCCCTCTATTGTGTAATTAACTTTATAAGGAGTGTCTTTTTCCCAACTTCCTACAAATGTTACATTTTGGTTGGGCATTTTAAATGAACCATCTTCAATTGTTATATTATCAGACTTCCAACCACTAAATTTATATCCTGACATTCGTGGTTCTAGAGCGATACTCACAACTGATGACTCACTATATGTTGCATCATCTGGTAATGCTGGAGCGCCTTCTGGTATTTCACCGATATAAGCATAGGATACTTTGAAATTATTCGTAATTTCTTTCCCCATCCATGTATGAACAGTATTAGAATTTTTGGTCATATTTAATTCACGAGATATAGCATAGTTATAAAAATCACGTCTAGTTTCCACTTCTTCTGTGTTAGGGTCATCAATTGATGGAGTCATAGTCTCTACTCCAATAGTAAGTTTACAACCAGCTTGAAGCTTTTTAATTCTGAAAGAGATTGTTCTTGTTTCTTCATCATAATGTAGACCTCGATAGTTGGTTGATGATTCTTCTTCTGTATCATTTAAGATAAATCCTTGACATACCCTATTTTGATTATCTTGACTATAAGCCCCAATATTCCCGTTACCGCCATCAACATTAACGAAACCAATAAATGTTAAACCATCTGGTATTTTGTCTTCAATATAAATGTAATTACTTAAAACTTCAGAGTTCGTTGAACTGCTAGATTCTTTACCATACTTATCAACACCCTCATAAGTTATATCAAGGTAATATGTTAATAAGGAATTCGGTTTAACTTCGACATCATTATCAAGTAATGTTATAGATCTTGTAAAATTAACAAACATTAGAGAAGATGATAGAAGAATCAACAATAATGTAAATATAATGATTTTTTTATTTTTCAAGTATTTCATTTAAGTCGCTCCTTTCTTATTAACATATTTTTATTCAACTACATAAGGATTGTTTGAAGTTCCTATTCCTCTTGATGCTCTAATTCCTTCTTTTAAAACAATAGATGGTCTTATATTACTGGATGCAAGATCAGTTAATTGTGAACTTAGCATCCCACTAGTAGGAACACGACTAACATATTCACCATTTGTGTAACCACTTGGTGTCATTGTCCATTGTAGAGCACTTACTAAATAACTATCTTTACTTGAAAAACCTGTTGTTCCTGAAAGAACGAATTCTTCTACTGTCAATAGTGCTATTGGATATTGCAACATTTTGTTACCAGATTCATTATTAACTGTGAATCTATCATAAATATTGGGACATACATCTTTGTCTTTAATTCGGCCATTAAAATCTTCATTCAAATAAACTAAAGAATTATTACGAGATGTTTGCTCTCCTGTAAACCAAATACCTGTACTAGTTATAGTCCTGTTATTACACCAGGTAGCATCTTCCAGATAATCACTATAATTTATTAAATTATTTTTATACCAAGTATCGATTGTAGTTTTCATAGTTGAATCATTTTTATTTCTTTCATTACTATCAGGTAAAACCTCAGGAATAACATTTTCGATTTTTTTACCATTATTAAGTGATAATACATAAGAATTAGTAAAACTATTTGTACTATGATATATAAAATAATAGACTTGATCACATGAAGTTACTGAGGCTTGACCACATGTATAACGATATTTATTAAAGACTTCTGTAGCGTCAACATTATTCCAATCTCCAACAGAAGTATAAGAATCATCCATATTAAGAGTATACTTAGTTCCATCCCATGTGACATCTGAACTATAAATAATTGATGGTGTATCTACAGCAGAATACATTATAGAATTATAACTTACATCACCGTACATATAACCACCAGCACCAATTGAAGAATTGTTTGAATTATAAATGCCACTACCGATTGTAGCATCAACATTTGTTTTATCACATACACCATTATTCGAAATTCCATTATAGACTAATTTTGTTCCACCCAGTTCGGTAGTACGAACTATTTTCCAGCAGAAGCCACCGAATAAGACATTGTTATTATTAATATTGCCACGATAGTACATAATTGGATATTTATCCTTCTCTGTACCTGCTCTTACGTATAATCCTCTACCATTCGTAGTACTTGATATATTATTAAAATTAATACCATTACTATTTTTTACAAATGTACTGCTTTCATTATCTAAGAAGGCTTCTTCATCATTAAAAGGTAAGTTATATTTAATATTAATAGTACCTGACATACTTTTTGAAATATTCATATTCGTCCAAACAGCTCGGATTATGGTATCATGTTCAGCCATTATAAATACATCATCATTTACTTTAACTAGGTCTTCTACTGGTTCCCAGCCTTTAAATTGATATCCTGGACATGATAAAGTATCAGATTTTTTTGTTACTAAGTAAAAAGCATTATGAGTTTCAGTTGTAATATTTTTTATATTGCAACCTGTTGGGGGATTCGTATCATATGTTAAAACATAGCCATTTTTTAAAACTGGAGTTAAGCTACTAGTTACTTTTTTTTCTTCATCATTTTCTACTTTATAAGTAGCTTCTTCTTTTTTATTTGTAGGAAAGTAACCTACTTCATTTATATGTTCCTCTTTTGTTTTAACTTTTAAAGTAAGTGTTTCTGTTTGACCAGTATTTAAACCATTTAAATTCCATATTATTTTAGGTGAATTATTTTCTTCAGTTAAAGTTATATCTCCAGATGTAACAGAAATATCATTTTCATTTTCAAGATAGAAATATTCATCATTAATTAAATCAGTTATTTCTAAATATTCATATGATAATGGATTAACAGCTGCTTCGAATAATGTCTCTTCAATATCAAAATTATTGCTAATAAATTGATTATCAGAAATTTCTTTTATTTTTGAATCATTATTATTCATATACTCATATGTTATTCCATTAATTTTTAACATAGGATGTTCTTCTTTTAATAATTTATATTCTAAAATGTATGATGAGGTATCTAGGTTAACATAGCCATCTATAATAAACATAACAATAAGTTCTTTGTCTGTTTCTTGATAGTCAGATAGGAATGTTCTTAAAGCATTTAAGCCGACTTTAAAACTTCTTTTGTCATTAAAATTTATACCATTAAAAGAATTCAGAAAATCATCTTTAGAAGTTGTAAACTCTGAATTAACAGTAGCTTTATCATTAAAAGTTATAAGAGACATGCGATTGTCTTCATTTCTAAATATGTAATCTGCTAGATTAGCAAAACTCTCTTTTATGTTTTGGATTTTTCCACCTTCAATACTTGAAGTAGCATTTAATAAAACAACTATATCCTTTTTTGATCCTTCTCGCTCTTTTATTTTACTTTCTAAAATTATGTCAACTTGAGCAGTATTTTGATCTATCCAACGAGAATTTTTAGTAATACTTATTCCACCATCAATATCATTTTCATAATCATTTGATGATACTTTAACACTTCTTATTTCTTCTGTATAAACTCCAACTCTATAAAGAACATTTTTAATCCCTTTTTCTACTAAGTTCTTACCAGAAAATATAAAAATAATTGAATTGAGAATTAATATGCCAATTATAATAAGACATACTTTCTTCCATCTTTTATCATAATATTTTTTTAATTTATACTTTAATTCTCTTGTATTAAAATTAACTTTTTTATTCCTCTCTTTTTTTACCATATTATCATTCCTCATTTTACAAATGTCTAATTACATTAGTTAGTTTAGACAGATTTTGAAAAAATATTATGATTTTAGTTAATTTTTCCCAGTATATTTTTGTACATAAAAAAACTATATTCAAATTATTGAATATAGTTTAGTTCATTTATTATCTAGAAAGTTCTTCTTCGATTCTTAATAATTGATTATATTTACAGATACGGTCTGTTCTTGACATTGAACCAGTCTTAATTTGTCCTAGATTTAATCCAACTGCTAAATCAGCGATTGTTGTATCTTCAGTTTCTCCACTACGATGTGAGATAACTGTTGCATAACCATTACTACGAGCAAGTTCGATAGTTTCAAGAGTTTCAGTGATAGTACCAATTTGGTTAACTTTTAATAGAATAGCATTTCCTGCTTTTTTATCAATACCCATTTGTAAACATTTTTTATTAGTAACAAATAAATCATCACCAACTAATTGTACTCTATCTCCTAATCTTTCAGTAATTTTAGTAAATCCTTCCCAATCATTTTCATCTACTGGATCTTCAATAGAAATAATTGGATATTTTGTAACTAATTCTTCATAGAAATCAATAAGTTCATCAGTAGTTAAACTTCTACCTTCACCAACAAGTTCATATTTTCCATCTTTATAGAATTCTGAAGCTGCTACATCAATACCTAAGCATACATCTGTACCTGGAACATATCCTGCTCTTTTAATAGCTTCCATAATAAGTTCGAAACCTTCTTGATTGCTTTGTAAGTCTGGAGCAAATCCTCCTTCATCACCAACACCAGTAGAAGCACCTTTTTCGTTTAGTACTTTCTTTAAGTTGTGGAACACCTCTGCTCCAACTCTTAATCTTTCTTTAATTGTATCTCTTTGTGGGATAATCATAAATTCTTGGAAGTCTAATTTATTATCTGCATGTGCTCCACCATTTATAATATTCATCATTGGACGAGGTAATGTAGTTCCTTCACCAACATAAGCGTATAGAGGTTTTCCAGCATTAAGAGCACTCGCTTTTAATGCAGCCATAGAAATACCTAAAATAGCATTAGCTCCAAATTTAGATTTTGTTTCAGTACCATCAAGTTCTATCATAGCATAGTCAAGAGCTTTTTGATCTTCTACTTCCATACCAATAACTAAGTCTCTTAGTGGACCATTAACATTAGCAACGGCTTTTTCAACACCTTTACCCATGTATCTTGTACCACCATCACGAAGTTCTAAAGCTTCTCTTTCACCTGTTGAAGCTCCTGATGGAACTGCAGCACGTCCCATAATTCCATTTTCTAAGATAACGTCAACTTCTACAGTTGGGTTTCCTCTAGAATCTAGAATTTCACGTCCGATTACATTTTTTATTTTCATATTTATTCTCCTTTATTATCATGTTTAGCTTAGTCACTAATATACCTAAGCTTCGCTATATATTATACCACATAGATTAATAAAACTACCTTAAAATATAGAAAAAGATTAGTATTTTTAGCTACTAATCTTTAACTACTTTTAATAATATAGTCAATAGGCATTTTACATCCTCTTAATTTCTTAATAATAGGTGTTATTCCAATATTAGGATGGCTTATACTTTCTTGAAAAAGAGTTCTTAAACGAGTCTCAATTATTGGAGATTTATACTCTGTTAATTTAGCACATAAATTTTTTATAGTCATCAAGATAAGTTTACGATTATACGTTCTTAGATTCAAAGCATCAATATTACTTGATACAAAAGAATACATATCTGGATCAATTAAGACAATATTATTTTTATTACATACCATATTATCTGTACGCATGTCAGCAATTCTAATTCTATGATTACTAAAATAATCAGCAAGTAGTAATAAGTCATTTAAATTAAATAATAAATATTCTACTGATTGCTCTAATATATCAATATATTCTTTGGGTACCCATTTATATGTGTATAAATCAATTTTTTGAGCATCATTATTGTATGGACAGTCGTATATGAAAGGACTATTTACATTTTGATAGAAGGTATCAAAGTCGCTAATTTCCTCAGCTAAATAATATCTTTCGAGTAATTTAACCATATGAGGATTATCTATTTCTTTTATAAAATCGAAGATAGACTGCTTGATACGATGTTCAGCAAAACTAAAATATTTTTTATAAACAATCCCATTGCCTTCAGAGAAAATTTCTCCATTCGCTCCTAATAAGTTTAATCTAGTTCCTTTAAATTCTACTTCATTTCCTTTTGAATCATAAAATACCATAATTTTCCCTCATTTAAATAAGAATATTTTAACAAAGATAAAGAACTTATTCAAATAAAAAGAAATGAATTAAATCATTTCTTAGTTTATACTATATTTTTCTTTAACACTATTACCAATAGTTTTTAACATTTCATCAATCAACTGAAGTTCTTTTTCGGTTTCTACTGGTTTAAGCTCTTCGCCATCATAATAAGATGACCAACAATTTATCTTTCCTTTGTAATCTTTACTATAATCAGTATATGTTACATATTTTTTTTGTGTTTCTTTAGATTCGAAAGTAAAAATTACATCAAACTCTTTTTGTTCATTATTTTCGTTTTTTATAATTATTTTTTCTTCCATAATTACCTCCTAATATAAGCTACTGCTGTTGCATTATCTTTTCCTGCTGCAATACTAGCATTATATTCCTGTGATCCACCATGTATACGAACTGCATCAAATAATAGTGCTTCGTCAACAAATTGTTTTGTTAATTGTTCTGCTGGTGTGTTTAATGCAATAAACCTTATTCTATCAGTACTTAGAAGATCAGTAATACCATCTGTAAATAGCATTAGGCGATCATATGAAGCATTTGGAATAATCCTTGATTGAACTGACTTAAGATTTTCTAGACCTATACAACGAGCAATAACATTATTCTTTTTATTGAAACGTAAATCATCAAGTTCTTGTTTGGTAATTTCATCTGGAGTACGTCCTGGAGGCCATACAACTGACTCATCACGAGTTAATAATTCTAAGCTTGGACCATTTGTTATGTAAGCTCTAGAATCTCCAACGCTTGAAATAATTGTATCCTCTTTAGTAACAATTGCTCCAGTAAAGGTTGCTCCTGAAATTATTCTATTGTAATCGGCATTATATAAATTGTATATTTCTGTGCTTATCTGAGATATTCTTTGTTGGAAAGCGGATTTTAATTCGTTTGGATAATAGAAAAAGTCTGGATCTAATTGATTAAACCATTCAGTTATTTTTTGAAGCATATAAGTACTAGCTTTGTCACCATATTCTACTCCTCCCATTCCATCAGAAACCGCAAGAAGCTTGAATTCTGGATTAGCTGGGTGAGTAAGTATAATAGTTGTATCTTCTTGATTGCTACGATGGTTACCTATATCTTGTGTTGCATATAAAGAACCTTCTAAGACATATTCATTACGTTTATTCTTTAATTGAACACCACTCATCAAGTCGCCAAGACATCTGTTTATTGAGCGATGATTTACTCTTACATTTTGAGCAATTTGAGCTTTTTCAATATCGCCATCTACTTTAGCAAATAAATCAAGGACTTCACCGCTTGGTACTACTGTTTGACCTTTTCCATATCTATCTACATAGTCTCTATATGAAGTTCCAGATTTAAATCTGGTAGTTAGTGTAGCATTGATTAAACTTAATAAGTCATTACTATTCCCTTTCAAATATAAAGAAGCATTAATGTCTTTATTAGCTAAAGTGCTCATCATATTTTGAAGGTCACCAAAACATGGGAAGACTTCTAATAAATATTTAATCTTTTCTCTATCTGAAGGGAGATTACATATTTTTTGATCATGGTAATAAAAATATGAAGCTGCATTAAATATTTTTATACTTTCATGTAGAATGTATTTTATTACATCGTCTGATTCCATTTGAGCAATTTTTTCTCTTGCTCCACCATTTCTAGTGAATCTTAATAAATTAATTCCTTCGTTTACTTGCGATAACAAAATACCATTCATGTGAGGTAAAAATTCTGGATGAGTTGAGAGTGTTCTTTCTATCGCATAATCTAAATCTTCTGTTTTAATCATATTATCACCTACTATATTAATATAATATCATTTTTTTAGAAAATTAGCCATTTAAATAATAGTTTTAATAAATTTTATATTAATTTACAAATAAAAAAAGAATATTTCTATTCTTTTATTTACTCATTTCTTGGCTTAAATCATCGTATAAATGGGAAGCTAAAACGTATGCATCACCATTATGTAATACAGCGTCTGTTGGTAAATTTTCTAGTGTAAAGTTTTGTCCTGGAATTGAAGTAGCTTTTATATAAACTTTAATGTTGTCACTATCGAATGTTATAACTTTTCCTTCTTCATCTTGTAACTCTCCAGTAATATCACCTGTTGTTGAAATAACTTTTCCTGATTCGTCCATAACAATAGCATCAGCGTAAGGAGAATTTTCGAAAGTATATTCTCCAAAATATTGCTCACCTAAATAATCATTGAATTTTTTGGCATTGTTTCTGAAATCTTGATGATTTCTAGCGATACTATCACCTACTATATCGTGAGGTAATCCAGAATCTATCATATCAAGATAATTATAATAGCTACTCATGATTGGAACAAACATATTAGCATAAACATCCCCTTTTATACTTTGGAATGATTCATATGGGCTATTATCACAAGTATCACCTAAACCGCTCATAGCATAATTTGCCCAGCTTAATAAAATTAAATCATTTGAACTAGCGAATGTATTTAGATGACTTTCTTGTGCTACAATTCCTGTATCAGGAACTACTGTTTCGTTGGCCTTTTCATTATGACTTTTTATTACTCCTAAACTAGTAAGAGCGATAACACCTGCAAGTGTAAAAGCAACGCCTATCTTTATATTTTTTTGAAGTCTATATTGTTTTCTTTTATTAGCTTCTCTATGTTTTTGAAGTTCTCTATCTTTAGCTTGAATACTTTCCACTACTCCACGATGAAAGTTAAATGGATCATAAGTGTGTGAATATGGATTATAAGTAACATCTCCTATAGTAAAGTTATGTTTACCAATAAAAACATATCCATCCTTAGTTTCTTCAATTGAAACTACATCTAATCCGTATCTACTCTTTATTCTATAAACAATCTCATTTAAAGATCTATCTGTAAGTTTAGTTCTACCTACTTCTATGTATTCTATTTCATTGTCTTTCATAATATCACCATTACAGTATTTTACTGTCCTTACTATTAGAATTATATAATAAAATTCGGGCATTTACAACATAAAGTGAGATGTGAGTTGGTTGAAAAAAAAGAATTATTTTACTAATTCTCCTTCGACTTTATCAACATATGCTTCTTTAATAACGACATTGTAACATTTGTTAGTTTCAACTATTTCGTTTAATTCTACTTTCAAGAAGTTTTCTGTATGACCTATTGATTTACCATCAATAATTTCTTCGATTAAGACATTTACTTCTTCACCTATAAATTTTTGATTATATTTAAGTTGTAACTCTTCATCGATTTCAATTAATCTTCTAGCTCTATCCTTTTTTATATTATTTGGAAGGTGTCCTTCCATTGAAGCTGCTTTTGTTCCCTCTCTTTTTGAATAAGGAAAAACATGGATTTTACTAAAACCAACTTGCTTGCAATATTCTACGCATTCTAAGAATTCACTCTCTGTTTCTGTTGGAAAACCAACTATTACATCTGTTGTTAAGTTGATGTTTGGACGAGCAAGTCTTAGTTTGTTTATTTTTTCTAAGTATTCTTGCTTAGTATATTTTCTATTCATTGCTTTTAGAACTCGTTCACTACCAGATTGAAGCGAAACATGTAAATGACCACAAAGTTTTGGATTATTTTTCATTTCTTCTATAAATTTATCATTGATTTCTGTTATTTCAATACTAGAGACTCTTATTCTATCTAATCCATCTATTTTAGAGATTTCTCTTATTAGATCAGTTAAATCGTATTTTCCTGTTTCTTTGCCATAAGCTCCTGTGTTAATTCCAGTAAAGACTATTTCTTTATGACCAGCATTTACCAATTCTTTAATTTCTTGAACGGCTTCTTCAAAACCTTTACTTCTAATGCTTCCTCTTACATAAGGAATAATACAATATGCACAGTAATTATTACATCCATCTTGAATTTTTACATAAGCTCTTGTTTTATCGTTAAATTCCTTAACTTTCATGTCTTCGAAAGGCAATCGGCGATCATTATAGAACTTAATATACTTTTCATTGCTTGATTGGAAATCTTCAATTAATGAGATTACCTGTGATTTTTCTTTGTTACCAATTAAGATATCTATATCTAAATCATTTAGTTCCTCACGATGATTTTCAGCAGTACATCCGCATACCATTAGTAGAGCTTGATTATTATCACGACGAACATTTCTTATCATTTTTTTGCACTTATTATCGGCTGTATTTGTTACACTACATGTATTTACAATAACGATGTCACTTTTTTTGTAATCCTCTTCATAAACATAGCCATGATTGATTAATTGTTCTTTCATGTATTCAGATTCATAAGAATTTACCTTACAACCAAATGTTAATATATTAAATTTCATCTACATCACCTAATTCAAAAAAAATTATATCATATAAAAAAGATAATCACAAAGATTACCTTTATATTTCTTTTTCGTTTTCTATAGTTAAATAACCACTGGCTGAATTATTCTCATCTTTAACAAATTTTAAGATTCCTTGATATGTTTCCTCTGCGGATCTATCGTAGGAAATTTTTATAACTTTCAACTCTTCGTCTACATAATATAAATAATAGTCATAATTTCCTCTATCCCAAAGGACATACTTTGTGTCATTATATATGTCGTATACTTCAATATGAGAATCACACATTCCATACCCGAACATCACGTTAGCTATAACTTCTGGCCTTCCATCACCTGTTAAATCTGTTTTATAGGTATACATTATTGGAACACCAGAAATAATATTTTTTTCTTTATCATCTTGTATAAGATAAATGTTATCATGTGTTTTGGCATCACTTGTAAATTTAAAGCTTAGATTTGGATATTCATCAATAAAATTTTCTTTCTTAATGTCCCACACTTTATTTTTTTCTAAATAAAGTTCTGCAAGTTCATAAGTTTTTTCATTTCTGAGGAGTTCATTGTATTTTTCTGAATGATTATCATTCTTTTTTTCATTACTTTTATTAAAGCCTTCTATTCCTATCATAAGTCCTAATAGTACTAACATAATTATAATAAATATCCATGAAGGTTTGGTTATTGTTAATTTCTTTTCAGGGTCTTCTTTCGTTTCTTTAGAGTCTGTTACTTCTTTAATAGATTTAATTCCTAAAAATTTTTTTTCAGCTAAATTATCACTTGTCCTTAATACGAATGGAGATGAATAGCCTAATTCTTTAAATTCAATATCATCTTTTTGTTTAAGGAAGAAAGCAAACATCATTAGATCTCCTGCAGCACCAGATATATTTATAATTGATAGAATAATTAACCAAGATGAATTAATGATGAAACCTAGAATATAAGTTAGGACACCAATAATAATGAATGGAGATAATAAAGATGTTATTATACATTTTTTACTAATATATTCTTTACATTTACAATAGAAGACACCTTTTTCTAGAGCAACTCCAAAAACAATATTTTCACTTTTTGCTCCTGTCATTTGATAAGCGATGCTATGAATTATTTCATGTAATACCATCCAAAATATCATTACAATAAAGAAAATAACATATAAAAGCATAAAGTTATTTTCAATTTCCACTTCTGTAAATTTTCTTGTAAGTTCTCCAACTAGTGATGATGGTAATACATTGAAGAGAATTATCGTTAATAAAATCATAATTGCTAATAGAACAATTGATAAAACATTAACGAAGATTAAATCATATTCTAGAATGTATTCTTTCTTTTTTCTATTTTCTTTCATAATAATTACTCCTATACAAAAAGACTCTTTATTATAGAGTCTTAAATTAGTGAATCTTTTAGTTCTTTTAAATCTTGTAAGAACGATTCCTCGTGTTCATAAGATATATCAGTTGACTCTGTATCTATTTTAGAATCAATTCTATTATTTTCTTCTAAAGATACTTTTGAAATTACTGGTTCATTATAATCTTTAGTCATTTCTGCTCTATTTATTAACTCATCATAACTTATTATTGCTTTTTCCTCTTGTTCTTCTTCAAAAGGAGTCATATTTATTTTTAAATCTTTTTGAGTTGTTTCTAATTCTTTAGATATGCTTTCTAAATCTAGAAAATCATTTTGCCATAAGGCTTGAGTATATTCTAATTTGTCAGGAATTGGCATATCTGTAAGTTCGATAAGTTTAGGTTCTTCTAATATTTCTTGTGCTTCAATTCTATCTTCTTTTGGCTCTTCCTCAGAAATATTTGTTTCTTGATAAATATTAAAAGGTTCATTTGAAGTTTGTTCCTCTATTTTATTTTGTTTACGTTTTATTGTTTCTTTTATTTGTCTGTTTTGAGAATATATTAAAGAAAACATTAGGAGAGATATTAGTACTAAAATAATAACCACTATATAAAACACGTTATTATTATCTGATGTTGGTAAAGCTAAAATATAATTTAAATACATCATATACATCTCCCTACTTTATAATGATAGCATTTTTTTTACAATTTATAAATATTGTTTTTTTACTTTTTATTTTTATTTACATTAAGAGACGATAATGTAAGGATCTTCTATAGTTCCAGATCCTTTTACTTTAGCATTTTCACTTATGTTAATTACAGGTCTGATATAAGTTTGATTTGTTATAAGGACTCCGTCACCTAAAGAACCATTAGACATAACGTTAATCATAGCTATATTGTTTGATGAATTAATAAAATAACTACTACTTGTAACATAATTACCAGGAATACTTTTATTATATAAGTAGTATTGGCTATTAGATACTCCCACTACTCCCCCGGCCATTAAGACTTCGTCTGCACTTAATAGACCAATAGGTCCTGAATATATATTTCCATTACAATATAAATCTGGAGTTTTGTCATTATATATACGTTCAAATGATGAAGAATAACTTATGTTATTTTGAACATTTTTAAAGTTTGTATCTGTACAAAAATCTCCATTACTTATATATGCTTTCATGTTAGCAAGATTAGAGTCTAACCAATTGTTTAGATAAGTTGTAATTGAGGCATTTTGTAATGTTGCAAGAGTTGAGACAGGAGAATCATCTTCTAATTTGTTCGTATTATATGGAATTTGATTTTCTAAGACACTATCAAGGACTAGTCTTACTGAGTTATCCCCATTTATTCTGACGATTCTAAATAATAGTTCTCCTATTTTTACATAGTTATAATCAATATTACCACGGAAGTAATAAGTTGTACCTTTGTTATCAATTGTGCTTATTAAACCTTCATCAGTTGTTGAGGCATCTACGCCAATTCTTGTTACTGGACTTGATAATTCATTATTATACAGAATTAAATCAGCAAATGTTTCTGTACTTAAAGAATCATTTGAAACTTTTAATGTACCTCTAAATTTTGCTCTATTTTTTGCTTGGATATCAATTGTATAACGAACTGTTTGGCCTGGTTCAATACTGTATAAATTAATTAATTTTTTCCCAGTTATGTTTTCAGTTATTTCATTTATTACATTACCATCATAATCTTTTATTTTTATAGTAGCGTTTTTAAAATTAGAATCTGTAAAATAAATTGAATAAAAAATTTTGTTATTTGATTGATTATTGATAGAGATTCCATAAGAGTGTTCTTTGGTGTCGTTTATTTCTATTTCATTGCCATCAATATAGTTTATCGCCAAATCTCCTTCGTTTAATACAACTGCTACCGTACCTTCTATAGCTTGTTCAAATTTAAAATTGCTTAAGAAAACAGCAAGGACAACTATACAAATAAATATTACAACTATTGACAATATAATGGTAAAGTCCATATTGTCTTTGTCGAACAACTTAGCCATATATCTCACCTTTTTTTCATATAATAGTATAACAAGAACCTTATTAAATTACAAGATACAGAAAAAAGAGCTCTATAAAGCTCCTTTTTATAAGTATTTTTTAAAGTTTTTAAAACTATTTCCACTTTCTAAGTCTGTTTTATCAAGCTCTTTGAATAGTTCTTTTTGTTTACGATCTAGTTTGTCTGGAATTACAATGTCTAAAACGACATACATATCACCCTTTTTGTTACGAACTGGATCTTTGACTCCTTTGCCTTTAAGTCTTAGTTGATCACCTGGTTGACTTCCTGGATCAATAGTTAAAACGACTGTACCGTTTAATGTAGGGATTTCTTTTTTACATCCTAAGACTGCTTCTGTTATAGTAAGTGGAACATCAACATAAATATCGTTTTCTTTTCTTTCGAATAGTGGATGATTTTTTACTTTAAATTCAATATAAATGTCCCCATTTGGTCCACCATTGTATCCAGCTGCTCCCTTACCACTTATACGTAATTGATGACCATTATCAACACCTTCTGGAACAGTTATTTCAATTTCTTTATTTTTTATAACATGACCTTTTCCATTACATTTTTTACATGTATTCGTGTATGTTTTTCCTTTTCCGTCACAATCTGGACATGTTGTTTCGCTTTGGAAGACTCCAAACATTGTTCTTTGTTGAGTGACTACTCTTCCGCGTCCACCACATGTAGAACAAGTTTTTTCACCACTGCCACCTTTACCATCACAAGATTCACATTCTGTATCTAAATCGATATTAATTGTTTTTTTACATCCAAATACTGCTTCTTCAAAAGTTAAAGAAACATTTACTAAAGAATCTCTTCCTTTAGTAGGACGATTTCTGTTTGAACCTCTGCGTGATCCTCCGCCAAACATTCCACCACCAAATAAGTCATCAAAAATACTAGATAAATCTATATCATCAGCAGAGAATCCACCAAATCCTCCACCAAATCCACCTTGGGATGCACCTTGAGTATAAGCTTCATGTCCAAATTGATCATATTGCTTACGTTTTTCTGCATCACTTAGAACAGCATATGCTTCACCAATTTCCTTAAATTTTTCTTCAGCACCTGGCTCTTTATTTATATCTGGGTGGTATTGTTTAGCTAATTTTCTAAAAGCACTCTTAATTTCAGCATCCGAAGCTGTTTTAGAAACTCCCAATACGTCATAATAATTTCTACTACTAGCCATTATTTCACCTCATCTTCATTAAGTATTTCATAATATTTATCTATTAATGAATTAAAATATTTTATCGCATTTTCATATACAGAACTATCTTCTAAATCAATACCTAAAATCGCAAAAGACTCTTTAGGCCATTTATCAGATCCCGCACATAAAAACTTCATATAATTATCAAGCATCTCTTTATCTCCCTCAAGAATTTTAGATGCTACATTTGAAGCAACGCTTATACAAATTGCATAACTATAAAGATAAAAATGCATATAATAATGACTTCTAGTTATCCAAGAATTACTTGCATATTTATCCATCTTTACCGTTGAACCATAGTATTTCTTTAAAGATGCTTTTGCTTTTTTATTCAAAAATTCTTTTGTTATCATCCCACCATTATGAACTTCTTGATACATCTCTTGTTCTAATTTACCTTCTCTTACAGCATCAAACAAATTACTAGTAATAACTCCCATTATATTAGCAAGTCCTGCTAATTTTTCATTCTTATCATTACCATTATTGGCCAAATAATTAGATAATAAGCATTCATTTGTTAAAGATGCAACTTCTGCTACAATTGAAGAAGGAAAACGATATTGATATGGATTATTTTCTCCAACAAATTGATGATGAATATTATGTCCTGCTTCATGCGCAATTGTAGAAACAGAATCTAAAGTATAATTATAACTCATTAATATTCTAGAATCCTGTAATATAGTTGAAAAAGAATAACCACCACTACATTTACCTTTATATTGGCAATAATCAATATAACGATTTTTAATTACTTTATCATACTTTTCTAAATATTCTTCTCCAAGAGGCTTCAAAGCTTCACGAATCAATTGTTGCGCTTCAGGTATACTATATTCTTTTTCAGACTTAGCCATTTCTAGATATAAATCATATCTATATAGAGTATCTACTCCTAAAGAATATTTCTTTAATTCATAATATTTATGTAATGTATCATAGCCTGCTTCTGTTGTTTTTACTAAAGTTTTAAATACTTTATCACTTAAATTCAAACCAAATAATTTACTATCCCAAGAATCTTTATAATGACGAATCTTCGCAATTGTATCATTCATTGCAACATAACTATTTAAATACATTGCACTACTATCACTATATTGCATTAGTTTCTTATTAAATTGATTATAAACCTTCTTACGAATATTTTCATTCTTATTACGCATTAAAGAACGATAATTATTTGGAGCTATAGTAACAACAGTCCCATCTTCTAATTTTACTTTTCCATAATCGTGCTCTTTATTTAATAAAGTTGAAGACATATCATCAAAATGATTCATAGAATCTGTAAGTTGACTTACTATAATTTCTTCATTTTCTGTTAAAATATGTTCCTTTTCTCTATATGTTGCATCTAAATCTGCTTTAAATTCTTCTAACCTAGGATTATCGACAAATAAAGCATTATAATCTTCTTTTGTAAGTTTCAGTAATTCGGGAGCAAAGAAGCTAGTATTTGTTGTCAAAATGGTATTTAATTGTTCTGCTCTGTTTTTTCTTTCCATACTTTCAGAAACACCAAGTTCTTGATCATTAATCAGATAAGCATAAACATACAAGTCTTCCCATAATGCAACACATTCAATTTGCTTTTTTAAAAATTCATATAATAAATTTGCATCTTTAGTACAACCAACATAATCTTTTAGCTCTGAAGCTAATGCTTTGGTCTTGTTATAGCTTTCTTCAAATTCTGATGTTTCTTTAAAGAATGAAGTCAAATCCCATTTAAATTCCTCAGGCACTTCGGCTCTACTATTATATTTTTGCATAAGTTCCTCCATATATCAGCTAAAAGTTCTAGTCACCTAGAACTTTTTCGCTTTATCTATTTTAATTATTTTTCTTCGTAACTCGCTTCTTGTACGTTATCATGTTTATCATCGTCTGATGATGTATCTGTAGCTTCGCTATTTGCTTGGTTAGCTTTTGCTGCTTCTTCGTATACTTTTGTAGCTAAAGCCATAGCACTTTCTTGTAATGCATCTTTAGCAGTCTTAATTGCTTCGATATCATCACCTTCTAATGCTTTCTTTAAGTCAGCCATTTTTTCTTCGGCTTTTTCTTTATCTGCTGAATCTACTTTATCTCCTAAATCTTTAATAGCTTTTTCAGTTTGGAAGATTAATGAATCAGCTTCATTTCTTACTTCAGCTTCTTCTTTACGTTTTTCATCAGCTTCTTTATTAGCTTCTGCTTCTTTCATCATCTTATCGATTTCTTCATCAGTAAGGTTAGTATTTGAAGTAATTGTAATACTTTGTTCTTTACCAGTTCCTAAATCTTTAGCAGATACATTAACGATACCATTCGCATCAATATCAAATTTAACTTCGATTTGTGGAACTCCTCTAGGTGCTGGAGGAATATTTCCTAATTGGAATCTTCCTAAAGTTTTATTATCTTGTACCATTGGTCTTTCACCTTGTAGGATATGAATATCTACAGCAGGTTGATTATCAGCAGCAGTACTAAATACTTGACTCTTACTTGCAGGAATTGTTGTATTTCTAGGAATTAATACTGTCATAACATTTCCTAATGTTTCAATACCAAGAGATAGTGGAGTTACGTCTAAAAGGATTAAGTCGTTAACTTCACCAGTTAAAACACCACCTTGAATAGATGCACCAATTGCAACACATTCATCTGGGTTAACTCCCTTACTTGGATCTTGTCCTAATTCTTTCTTAACTAATTCTTGAATATATGGAATACGAGTAGATCCACCTACTAATAATACTTTATCAATATCTTTAGCTGTTAGCTTAGCATCTTTAAGTGCTTTTCTTACTGGATCTAAAGTACTTTCAAATAAATCCATATTGATTTCTTCGAATTTTGCACGAGTTAATGTTACATCTAAATGTAATGGTCCATTTTCATTTTGAGTAATGAATGGAATATTAATTTGTGTTGAAGTCATACCAGATAAATCTTTTTTAGCTTTTTCAGCAGCATCTTTAATACGTTGCATTGCCATTTTATCATTTGATAAGTCAACACTATTTTCCTTTTTAAATTCAGCTACTAGGTAGTCCATAATTCTTTGGTCGAAATCATCTCCACCAAGTTTATTATTTCCTGATGTAGATTTAACTTCAAATACACCATCACCTAAGTCTAGAATTGAAACGTCGAATGTTCCTCCACCTAAGTCATAAACTAATACTGTATGAGCATTTTCTTGTTTATCAATACCATAAGCTAAAGCAGCAGCTGTTGGTTCATTGATGATACGTTTAACATCTAAACCAGCAATCTTACCAGCGTTTTTAGTAGCTTGTCTTTGAGCATCGTTGAAGTATGCAGGAACAGTAATAACTGCTTCTGTAACTTTTTCTCCTAGGTAAGCCTCTGCATCGCTCTTAAGTTTCATTAAAATCTTAGCAGAAATTTCTTCTGGAGTATACTTTTTATCATTAGCACTAACTTTTTCTTTAGTACCTATTTTTCTTTTAATTGAAGCAATTGTATTATCTACATTTGTAACTGCTTGTCTTTTTGCTGTTTCACCAACTAATTCTTCATCACCTTTAAAAGCAACTACTGAAGGAGTTGTTCTATTTCCTTCTGGATTAGTTATAACATGTGGTTCTCCACCTTCTAATACTGCAACACATGAGTTTGTAGTACCTAAATCTATACCAATAATTTTTCCCATAAATTATCTCCTCTTTCTCATTTTTTAAATTGTATAATTTTTCTTTGTATAATTAAATTTTATGTTTTTATTTCTTATTTAATATCTGGCAAATCTTTTGCCCATTTTTCTAATATTTTACAATGTTTTTCTATTTCTTCTTCGATTTCTTTTCTTGGTCTTTTGTGGTTTTTATCATCGAAGAATTCGATATGATGTTCTAATGATGTACCATTATATAACATTCTATCATCTTGGTCATAATGGATTATTTCAAAACCATCTGGTAATGTTGAAAATTCCCATTTATCTTTAAACAAGATATATATTGTACTAGCTAGATATTCAGAATAGCAATCAAAACTGTCATCTCTTATTTCTCTAATAAAATAATGACTATCATTTTGGGCCTCACTCAAGAATTCTAAATCAACATTAAATTGTTCGTTACATCCTTCTAAATAATGTCCTTCACAACTTGCACTGGTAATATAACCTTTTTTATTTAGAATTGCGACAGAGGGAGCGATTCTCCTATCGCAGACAATTATGTTTGGATAATCTTCTGCAAAAGTATAAACTTCAAAATTATTTAAATCAATAATGCTATTTTTATCCATTATTTACTAACCTTTACCATAGCATGTCTAATAACTTTACCTTTATATGTATATCCTTTTTGCAAGACATCTACAACAATATTCGGTTCTACTCCTTCTACTTCTTCAGCTAAAACAGCTTCCATAGTATTAGGATCAAATGGTTTATTTAATATATCCATTGCTACGACTTCATAACTTTGTAAAGTACTATTTAAGTTTCCATAAATCATTTTGAAACCACTTAGGAATTTACTAACTTCATCTTCTAAGTTTGTATCATCCATGCTAATAGCTCTTTCAAAGTTGTCAACAATTGGAAGTAATTTTTTTACTAAATCTTCCCCTTCGTATTTTAGAAGATTTGCTTTTTCTTCTTCCATTCTTCTACGCATATTTTGCATTTCTGCGTTTACTCTTAAGAATTTATCTTTTAAGATTTCATTCTCTTCTTTAAGCTTTTTTACTTCAGCATCTTCTTTTTTCTTGAAAATGCTTTTTTTCTCTTCTTTCTTAGGAGCTTCTTCCTGTGTTTCAGTAGTTTTTTCTACGTTTTCTTCTTTTACAACTTCTTCTTTTGTTGCTTCTTCAACTACTGTATTTTCTTTTTCTTCCATAGTAATCTCCATTCTTGTATTAAAGTCTAATTTATAGTAAATCAAAAATTATTTACATAAATTATTCGTCTTTGTTATTTAATTCTTTATTAATGTATTCAAGTAAACTAATTACTTTGTCATATTCCATTCGTTTTGGACCAACAATAGCAATTGTACCTTCTTCACCATTAATATTATATTTACTCTTTATTATTGTGACGTTTGGATCAAATTCTGACTCTTCTCCAATGTAGACATTAATTCCTTCGTCCTTTTCTTCGATTTTTCTAACTAAAGATTCATCCTCGAACTTGTTAACAATCCTTTTTATTTCTTCAATATTATCATATTCAGGTTGTTTTAAAATATTTGCTTTTCCGCTAAAAAATACATTAGCACTATTCTTGGTAAAATCATTAAATGCATCATAGAATATTTCATAAACTGCCTCATATTGTTTTATTGTTTTACTTATGATTGGTTTAATATCAAATTCTAATCTTTGACTTACTTCATCAATTGGTGTTCCAATTAACATTTTATTAATGATTTCACAAGTTTTTACAAGTTCTTCCATAAAGATATTTTCACTTATTTTGAATTTCTTGTTTTCTACGATACCTTTGTTAGTACAAACCAAGGCGATTATTTGGTTGTTATCTAGTGGTACAATGTTTACTTGTTGTAATGTGTTATCACTAGAATTCTTACCTAATACAACACTTGTGTAATTTGTAATATCTGCAATAATTTCCATACATTTAGCTATTGCATCACTAACCTGTAATTGGCTATTATGGCATATAGTTTGAAGTTTTAGCATTTCCTCACCATTTAATTCTTTTGGTTTCATAAGCTCTTCAACATAATAACGATATCCCTTTTCTGAAGGTATTCTTCCACTTGAGATATGGTTTTTTTCTAAATAGCCTAAACGCTCTAAAGCAGCCATTTCATTTCTGATTGTTGCAGAAGATAATTTAAACTTCTTGCATAATGCTTGGCTACCTACAGGTTTAACATTTTTGATATAAGACTCTACTATTTCTTTAAGTAGTTCTCTTTGTCTACTATCCATAAAAGTCACCACCATTAGCACTCTTTCTTTTTTAGTGCTAACTTAATTATAACATTTTGTTAGCAGATGTCAATACAGGAGTGCTAAAAACAAGAAAAAACTTATCGTACGATAAGTCTTTATTAGATAATTATTTTTCTAAAGCTGTTGCATTTAATGTACAAGAAAATTCCTCTGTACTATCTGTAAGCGATTCTTTTAGAAGGATTATATTTAATGATGCTTTTTCTGTCTTTCCAGCTTTAATAATTTCTGGAGTTGTTTCATGAATTGTATAATAATCGCTTTTTTTACCTTTTTTTACACATTCCATTGTTATACTAGCGTCATATTTACTATTATTAGTTATTTCATAATCTAATACTGATGAATCTCCCTTTTTTTGTAATTCTTTAGTTGAAAATGTTATTTTGTTTTTATATACAGCACTTTTAGTAATATCATTACCATCAATACTAGCTTTGATTACATTTAAATCAAATTTATTTGGTTTTGTATTAATATCTACATTACCACCTATAACTGAATCAATTATTATTAAAGAACTAAAAAATCCGATACATGACATCTTCATTATTAAAAATATATTTTGCATATAATCCCCCTAAAAATTTAATGGTTATTATAATATCATTATTCCCTTTTTTAGTAAAGTTTATCCCCTATTTTACATTCTCATTAGTTCACATCTTATAATATACATGTTATAATTATTTTAGAAGGATGGGATTTAGATGGCGACTAAAAAGAGAAAGAAAAAACGTCTTCGCTTAAAATCTAGTTTTAAGAGATTTTTAATATATTTTGCTTTTTTTCTTATTATGACTATCTATACAGTTAAGGAATCTTATGCAATATATGAAGATTTTAAGTACAAGGAAACATATGAATATAAAATAATGCAAGTAGGATATTCTGAGGAAGAGACAAAGAAATTAATTGAAGTATTAAATGAGGAAAAGTTGAATTTCCTTTTGGAGAATAAATATAATGAAACTTACTATCCTATCGTAAGTCAAAAATATTATATAGATAAGTATTTTCTAAAATATGTTGAATACAAAGAATATCATGAAAGTACTTCATATGAAGATGTTATTGCTATTGTTAACGTTCATGCTAATGTTGGATGGTATAATGAAACTTTTGATACAAATATAAAAAACAATTATTTAATGTTGGTTAATAAATTTTACCATCTTGAAGCTGACTATGTTAGAGATGACATAAAAAAAATAAGCTTAGCTTATTCTTATGATGGTAATAGTGCTGCTGAGATTGTTATTGAGAATTTTAAATTAATGCGTGAAGATGTTGAAAAAGAGCTCGGTGTTAGGTTAATGGTAAACTCATCATATCGTTCCTATAGTGATCAAAATGAAATATATAATAGTTTTAAAAGTGTTAGTTTACAGTATGCAGATTCTTATGCTGCTCGTCCTGGGTATTCTGAACATCAAACTGGTTTAGCACTAGATATAACTTCTTTGGAACATAAAAATCAAAAAGAATTTACTGAATCAGAGGAATATCAATGGCTTAAAGAAAATTGTCATAAATATGGATTTATTTTAAGATATCCTGAAGGAAAAGAACATATTACTGGTTATAATACTGAAAGCTGGCATTTTAGATATGTTGGTAAAGAAGCTGCTAAGGTTATACATGATGAAGATATTACTTTTGATGAGTATTATGCGTATTATATAGCAAATTAGACTATTCGTTTAGAATAGTTTTTTATTTGAAAAAATTGCAAAAAAAAATTAATTACTATTTTATAGTAATCAATCCCTTTTCCACTTCTTCTAATGCACGTCCAAGTTCTTTCTTGTTAACATATTCATTTTGTTTCATCTGAAAATGTTTATTAGTAAGCATTTGTTTACTTCTTCTAGATGCAATGTGAACAAGTTTGTACTTAGAATCGACAATATTTAATAATTTGTCAATTGATGGATAAATCACATTAATCACGTCCTTACATTAATATCATACATAATTTTTACACTTTTATATAGTGTTTTGTATTTTTTTGACAACCATTTTACAAAAAAAGGAGAAGATTATTCATCTTCTATAACTTCTGCTTTTATATTACCATTATTATAACTTAGTTTAATTTTTAAACCATTAAGAGTAGCTTTGCTATTACGTGGGTCGGCAACATTTCCTTCATTATCGTCAGCTACATAATAGCCATTTTCTACTAAATCATTTAAAGTTATTATTAATGTCTCTTCTTCTTTTAGATTATTTAAAGTATCTGCGTATAAAAGAGCTTGTTTTTCCGCTAAGTGAGCTATTTCATTAAAATAATTTACACTTTTATCTTGAAAGGCATATGATGTCATAGATAGTATGCCAATAGTAAATACTCCTAAAACAACAATAACTATTAACATTTCTATAGCTGTATGTCCATTATTTTTCATATACTTCACCTTGTCCTACATTTATAAGTATAGCACAATATTTCGGTTAAAAAAAGAGGACTAATGAAAAAACCTCAGTTGTTTACTGAGGTTTAATTTTTTACGTTTGAGTTATAATAATCCTTTGTAATATTTCCATGCTAGGACTTTAAATACTCGCTTATTTAATTCGTCCATTGAAATAGTTCCATCATTAATAGCATTCATTATTTCTGTATGTGCATCATCAAAATTAATATTTGTTAAAATTAGATGATTTCCAGCTTGGAAAGCTTGTAAATATTGCTTTGGATATTTAGTACCAACTGCACTCATTCCTAAATCATCTGTAATAGCTAGACCAGTAAAACCTAGATCATCAAATAATAAGTCGTGAACACCTTTCGATAATGAAGCTGGTGAATTTTTATCAATAGCCGCAATTATATTATGGGAAATCATAACAGATTCAGCACCAGCATTTATGCCAGCGATAAATGGTACTAAATGTATGTTCCTTAAATCTTCCATACTTGTCTCATCAACTGATGATGAACTATGAGTATCTGCATTATTTCCGTAACCAGGGAAATGCTTCATAGAATGAGATATACCTGAATCTTTACCAGCTTCAATAACTGTCTTTGCATATTGAGCTGTAAGCTCTGGATTATCGCCGAATGATCTATCAGAAATATAAGCTGGAGGTGTCGCAATGTCAACTACTGGAGCAAAGTTCATATTTAAACCAAGTTTCTTTAAAAGATTATTTCTTACTTGCTCTTCTTGAACAATTAAATTAAAGTTATTACCACTTTCTGTATATAAATCACTTGCTAATTTCCATGCATTTTTATTATTAGTATTTGTGTAGAATAGATTTGGATATTGAGCTACTTCGTTAGCTACTAAATCTAAGTTAGGACTTATTCTAACAACTCTTCCGCCTTCTTCATCAACAGGTAGAACTAATGGTATTTTAGCTTGGGCTTGTAAACTAGATGTCATTTCTTGAACTTGAGAAATAGTTTTGCCAGTAAATGCATTTTCAAAAAACAACACACCACTAACATGATATTTTTGCACCGCTGTATCAGCTTTTGTTGGGTCAGATGGATTATACGACATGATTAATAATTGCCCGACTTTTTCAGAAGTAGTCATTGTTTTTAATTTTTCATAAGCTTGATCATAATATTCTGAAAAAATTCCGTTGTCATCCCAAGAACTAGGATACGATGTAGATGGCACTATGTAATCTGGGCTCTTTATCTCGGTAGCTGGGACTACGATTACTGGTCTTGCTCCACGAGAATTATTATTATTTTCTTGTGCTGAAGTTCTATCAAGAGGTTTATAGAAACCATCTCCTCCAACCAAATATATTTTGGAGCTTGTTGATTCTGCCCAGTAAGTAGAATTTAAAACCCATGAATAATTACTATATCCAGGATATTCACATCCCCAATTCTTATATGCAGAAGTGTCATTAATGTAACGATTAGCATCACAGCCTAAACCACTTAATTCTGAAGGTGTTATTAATCGACCGCTTGAAATATTTATACCAAAAGTATTAGTTAAATAACTGACATAATTATTTACCGCTGCAGTTGCTTCAGTATATGTAATAGTTCCATACCTAGGATAATAATCTCCAAGTTTATCACCAACAGCTAGTGAACTTTGTTTACCATATTGTGCATCCGATGTTGAAATTGTTGTGAATTTGTTAGTTGCAGTATAAATTCTCCCAGTATATAAATTGTATTTTGCAAATAAAGTATAATTATTTCCATCATAATTTAAAACATAGAAACATTCTTCTCCAATACATAATTCGTCTCCAACATTTTCACCATTTCCTGTTACAAAAGTTACATCTGGATTTTTAGCAGCATATGAAACTGTTATTACTGGTCTTACTCCTCTTGAATCTTTATTAGTCAAACTACTTGGATATATGGATGCATTAAAGAATCCATCAGCTCCTACTAAATATACTGTTCCATTTCCAGGAGTCATAGTCCAATATGTGGTGCCAGTTACCCAGTCAAATTCTGGTGAATTACAATTTGATTCTTTCGAGTTTGAAACACATCCTAAATTTATCAGTTCATCTCTTGTAATAAGAGAAGCACTCATATTAATTCCCGTTAATTCTCGCATATATTCACCATATGCATCTACATAAGTTTTTACTACACTATTGGCATAACTATTGTCAGTTGTATTTGAACTATATATGGTAGTTCCAGTACGTGGATATTTGCTGGCATCAGCGTATGCTCCAACAGCCGTATAATGTTGTTTCCCATATCGCGAATCTGATGTAGAAATAGTTGTAAAATTACTACTATTACTATAAATATTACCAACATATAAGTTATATTTAGCTAATAATTTTACAGTACCTTTTTTATCATTACTAATAGTATAAAAACATTCATCTTCAAAGCAATATTCTTCGCCAACTTCCAAATCCATTAGTGGATTATGAACCTCGACATCTTTACTATAACCGATCTTGTCGACATTTAAAGTACAAGTATAAGTGTTTTCATATATGTCTTCTGATGACAATACAAATGGACTAGAGTTACTTCCATCACCACTTAAAATATTTAAGTCTGCACTTATAGTTATAGTTGGGAGAATATATAAACTTTCGCTACTATCAGAAGGGATAGTTCCTAAAGTACCATTTTTCTTTTGAATAACAAAATTCATTGTCCCATCATAAAATCCCACTGGAGACATAGTTAAAAGTAAACGATTATAAATATATAGCCATGAGCTAGCTCCTGATTTTGTTGCACCCGCATATACAAGTTCATCAGCTGTCAATGTTGATACTGGATATTTTAATGCCCCATTACCATTAGTTGTATCTGAAACTGTAAAACTATCATTTAAATTAGGAGTCTTATAGGTTGGTGTTAAGCTGTTTGCCAATGGGCTAACTCTACTTGCACTTTCGTATAAAGCTGTATGTGTTCCATAACCTAATCCTTCATACTCTGTACTACTATTGATATTTGAGTAGTCTGTAAGAACTGCTCTATCATTATAATAAACATCATCAAGAACATATTGCTCATAATCTGTATTTAAAATATTATTTTCATACCATTTATCTAGTTCGGTTTTAAAAACAGAGTCATTTTTGTTTTGATGAGCTGAAGAATAATCTGAAGCATTTAAACTACCATACATGTAACCTGCATATGCATTATTATTGTATTTTGTAGCACTATTGACTTCTATTGTTTCAGCTTGAATACCTAAGAATGCTCCTTGAGATAAACATGAATTTCCATTAGGAATACCACTATATATTAATCTTATGCCGCCATTTTCAGATGTCCTTAAAATTTTCCAACATCTCTCAGCAAATAACACATAATTTTTAACCTCTGCTTCTCTTCCACGATAATAGTATACTGACTTACCTGAATCTGTATTTGTACTCTCGTAAACTCCTGATTCATTTAAATTATCAAAATTAATACTACTATCGTTCCCCTTTGATAAACTTTTTATGTATGACGCAAGATTAGTATTTTCAACGGAAGAATCTGAAGGTGTTGTTGTTTCTCCAGGTAATAACACGCTAAGATCACTTGTTAATGATTGCCCTGGTTCAACACGAAGCTTTTTACTTATATAATTATTTTCATCATAAAGGAACTTAGTTCCATCATTTTTTCTTGCTTTACAGTTTATATCAACGTCTGCATAATAAGAACTAGAAGTGTTTTTTATTGTATACTTTAAATCTGCATCTCTATGGTTGATGTCAGTATATGTAAACGTTATTTCATTTTTTTCTTCGTTTATGATATTTGATTTACCAACATCATTTAGGAAAGCTCTACTAAAATAAACCCGAAAATTTGTATCTCCTGAATAAGCGAAATTAACAAGTCCATTTATATCAAGTTTAGTATTTAAAGCAGCAAAACCTATAGACATAGAAAAAACAAGGAAGAACATTCCTAGTTTAAGTTTGTTAATCTTAAATTTTTTTAGCGACTTCTTCATATTATTTTAACTCCTCGTTTTTTCCTATAGGTACCATTTTATTTTTGTGATGAATTATTTCTTCTTTGTCTATTATATCTACGATTTCTTTTTTTGTTAGTTTTACTTTTTTCTGTTGTTTCTTCTGCTTTATTTGTAGTTATTTCTGTTTCTTCGATTTCGCTTTTTGCTTCTTCTACATCTTCTTTTTCTTCCTCAAGTGATTTTTCTTCTATTTTGGAAATTTCATCACTTTCGATTTCTTCTTCAACTACATCATTTTCTTCTTGTTCAATCATTTCTTCACATTCAATTTCATCGAACTTATTATCAATATTTTTTATATTATCCATTTCGTCTACTTTAGAAATTTTTGAAGTTGAAGTTTCTTTATTCTTTTTATCAAAATCTTTGGCATTCATTATGTAAATATAAGAAACTTTTGTATCTATAATATAGAACACAGCTTGTTCTCCAGGAATTGATTCATAAAATAATATTGGTTTTTCAATGCTATCTCTTACGTTAATTAAGTCATCAAATGTATTTACTATTTCTACTCTTAAAGACATTGTATACATTATTTCTTTTGTATTAGATGTCATAGCTTTTTTACTAATATAGCTTCCATAATCACAAAAAATCTTTTTTAATCTTTCTTGATATTTAACTTTACTATCTTTATTAATTACATATCTGAATATTTCGAATGCAACCCATGCTATTGTAACAAGAGCTAATAGTATTGAGATAACAAATAATATTGGATGAACTATAGATGTTTTACCATATTCAAACACTTCATTTTTATTATTGGTTAAATCATAATTCATCTTTATTTCTGCAGTTTTAGTTGTTAAAGGGATTTCAAAACTAACGACCGCAGAATCATTTAATTTATTTTCAAATTTTTCAGTTGTTCCTTCTACCTCAACATATAGGCCAACAATTACATTTGCTCTAGCAGAGATATCATATTCCTCAAGGAATGAACTAGCAAGTTTGTTATATTTATTATAGTCAATCTTCAACTCTTCTGTAATAGAGAAATTTTTGTCTTTAACTTGTTGAATATCTGTTTTATCAACTAAAATTTCTTCTTTATCAAATATTTTCTTGCCTGTCCCATCATCTACTACAACTTTGGCATTAATGTAATATTTGTATCCTAAATCAAGGTCTTCATCTACATTAAATTTATAATTAAAAGATGCATCAATGTAATCAATTAATGTTGAAAGGTATAATCTATTCTTTGGCAAAGATGGTGTTATATAATAGTTATTCTTTTTTAAATATACATTATAGTCAAGCTCGGAGGTGTCAGAATAATGCATCACATATGCATCTTTATGCTTAATAGACATAAAGCATAGAAGCATAGCAGCTAGTAAAACTACAACTCCTCCAATTGTTATTAAAATTATTTCTTTTTTGGTTCTTTTCTTTTCAATATTCATCATTTTATCACACCACCTATAGCCATTCATTTAATATTACTGATGGCCATGCTATTAATAATACTCGTAGTTTTACTACGCCTATTGTATTTTCTTTTGTCACTATCCAGTTGTCTTCGCTTTCGTTAGCGTCACCTTTTGTTATATAGGCTTGCTCATCATTTTCCACCTCAATTATCGAAGCAATACGGTGGACCATTATTTTATTATTTTGTTGGAAAACAATAATTTCCCCAATATCTAGTTTCTCGCCTTGATATGCTTTATATATTACCGCATCTCCTTTATCTATTGTGCCTTGCATAGACTCACTACCTACTGCAATCATTGAATAAGTAAACTGGCACGAAATTAGATATACTAAAATTGTTAATATTATCAAGGCAATAATATTTATTTTTATGCTTTTCTTCTTGTCTATACGAATTTCTTTTTTGGTTTTGCCTAAAACATTTTCTAATGTAATATATATGAAATATGGTAAAACAGTTAGCATTACTGTTTCTATGAATATATTTACATTAGGAATTATCGGAATAAAGAATGTATATAAATCCATTAATAATCTATACCAATAATTAGTTACATAGCCATATTTTGGACTTGTATAGTCTAATAATAAGTGTTTTGTAATTGTAGGTATTACGAAAGTTAATAATAGATTGACTACTTCATATTTACTTTTAAAGTTACAATTTGGTCCGAGGATTATATAGTCAATAAATAGATAATTTAATATCATAATTGTTCTAGCTATATAATACTTTGAATCTTTTTTATTGTGTTTTAGGTTCGATAATGAAAGATATCTAATTAATTCAGTTAGTATAATGATTATAAAAACAGATATAATACGAGACTTTGTTAAGTAGTTTTTATAAAATACATTGTAACTTTGAGAAAATCCTGAAAATAATCCACAAAAGTAAAATATCCCCAGTGTAAATAAACATCCTCCTATTATTATGTAATAATGTGTTTTATCACGTTTCCTTATCGGTTTTTTAAACCTTATGAAGAAAAACAATAGTATTAAGAAACCTACCATTCCTAGAATAGTCCATCCTAGGTTAAAAGTTCTAAATACAAAAACGTTAAAGAACAGTAATATAAACAATAATACTTCAAATAAAATTTGAATACCAATTTTTAACATCTCATCACCACTCTTTAACTATTTTCTACTAAACTTTTTAGTTTTCTACAGCTTCTGCAGTTAATTTACAAGTAACTGTTATGTTAGCTTGTTCTTCACTAGCGTATGTTTTCTTTAGTTTAACAGCTATTGTTGCAGGCTCTGCAGTTTGTGTAGGATTACTTGTTGTTCCAGCTGCAAGTACTAAATCTTTATAATTTGTACTTGGTGTTATTTCAATATAATCTAACAATGTTTCATTGTCAGCTTTTGCTGTACATGTAATTGTTCCGAATTTTGCATCATATTGACCACGATTTTCTACCCAATAACTAACTGTAGCTGTTTCATCGACAGTATTTAAAATTGGTGTTGTAAATGTTAATGTTTTACCATTTTTAGAAACTGTTACTGTTGATCCTTCTTTTTCAGGCATGCTTCCTACTATTGTTGCATGTTTTGCTTCATCATCATCGCCAACAAAGCGAAGATTTTGATCAAATTCTGTCGCATTACCTTTTACTTGAACAGTACCATTAAAGTTTAATGTTGTACTAACAGCAGCAAAACCTACTACTAATAGTAATAATGCGATTACTATTCCAGCTTTTACACTTTTTCCTTTTTTCATTATCTTTTCCTCCTCTATTATATAGAATAACATTTAATATACCAAAAAACAACAAATATCGACAAAAAATATAAATAAAACTTATATTATAAGTGATAATCCTATTTATAAAAAAGATTAATATTCATACTTACTTTTTTGAATATTAATCTTATATTTTTAGGCTTTATTTGCCTTTTTAGAAACCACCGCAGTTATTGTCATAAACATTACTTACTTCGTCTTCCATTGTACAAGTAAATACTGGTTGATAAGTGTGTCTATATACATGATGATTTATTATTCTTGTATTTACTGGAATGATATGTGGTACTTCATAGCACATTTCTCTATGACAAACTCTTTCCTGAGGACATTCCATTACTGGAGGGCACATATTGCTTTGTGGTTGACATCCCATTTGTCCTTGTGGCATAGCCATATTTGTATTCATATTATTCATATCTTTACCCATTGTTTCATTTTCATAACATCTATTTAAAAACATAAAAACAATCCTTTCTACTTTATCATATGTAAGAAATGTGTTTTATGTTTGGGTTATTTGTCCTATAAAATCAAGAAAAAAGAAGAAACTATTTCGCTTCTTCTTGGGCTCTTGTTTCTCTGATAACAGTAATTTTGATTGTACCAGGGTATTGCATTTCGTTTTCGATTTTTTCTTTCATTTCACGAGCAATGCGATATGACTCTTTATCATCTATTTGTTCTGGTTTAACCATTACTCTTACTTCACGTCCTGCTTGCATTGCAAATGTTTTTTCTACGCCATCAAAACTATTACCAATTTCTTCTAACTGTTCAAGTCTCTTAATGTAGTTCTCTAGTGAATCATTTCTTGCTCCAGGACGAGCAGCAGATAATGTATCAGCTACCGCTACTAAAACAGCAATTGTACTTGTTGGCTCAGTATCTCCATGATGAGACTTAATTGCATTAATTACAACTGGATCTTCATGATATTTTTTAGCGATTTCTTCGCCTAGTTCAACGTGACTTCCTTCTACTTCAAAGTCGATTGCTTTACCAATATCGTGTAATAGACCTGCACGTTTAGCTAAAGTTACGCTTTCACCTAATTCAGCAGCCATTAATCCACAAAGATGACCCACTTCCTTAGAATGTTGTAGAGCGTTTTGACCATAACTTGTTCTAAAATTTAATTTACCGATTAAATTTACTAACTTAGGATCTACTTTTGTTAAACCTAATTCATAACAAGTCTCATTCCCCATTTCAGTAATTTTTTCAGTCATATCTTTTGAAATTTTGTCATATACTTCTTCAATACGAGCTGGATGAATACGGCCATCTTTAATTAATGTTTCAATTGTAAGCTTGGCAATTTCTCTTCTTAATGGGTCGAACGAAGATATAACGATTGCTTCAGGAGTATCGTCGATAATTAAATCAACACCTGTAACTGATTCAATAGTTCTAATATTTCTTCCTTCACGACCAATAAGACGACCTTTCATCTCATCATTTGGTAGTGTTATTGTACTTACAGTTTGTTCATTTGTTACATCGTTAGCATAACGTTGCATACTAGTTACAATTAAACTCTTAGCTGTTTCATTTGCTTTAAGTTTAGCTTCCGTTTCTCTTTCCTTGATGTAGTCAGCTATTTCTAGTGACATATGCTCTTCTACTCTTTTCATGATTAAGTCATGAGCTTTTTCTTTTGAGAATTTAGCAATTGTTTCTAATTGTTCCATCTCACTTTTCAATAATTCATCAATTTTAGCTTCTTTTTCTTGCAATTCTTTTTGCTTGTTAAGTAAATTATTATCTTTTTGATCTAATAAAGCATCTCTGTTTTGTAGTATTTCTTCTCTTTTATCAAGATTTTTTTCACGTTGTAAAAGTCTTTCTTCTGAATCTTTAATTTCAGATTTTTTTTCTTTAATTTCTTTATCTGTTTCTTGTTTTAAACGATAGCTTTCTTCTTTTATTTCAAGTAAAGCGTCTCTTTTTTGCTTTTCAGCATCTTTCTTTGCTTGTTCGATCATTGTTGTTGCTTTATTTTCAACGTTTTTATTACGCAAATAATTAACAACTATAATTATAATAATCCCTAAAAAAATTCCAACAAGAAGTGCCAAAATGATCATCACATAATTGTTCATTTTGATCCTCCAAATCTATTTTATAGAAAAATTAATCTAATCATCTATAAACCTATTATAAAAGACTTTTCTTTTTTTTTCAATAAAAAAGAAAAGCTAGGTCCTTAGCTCTTCTTAAATGATAAGACATATTCATCTAAATCTTTCTTTTTGGTTATTTCAGAAATAACACTTAATGTTGCTTTCATTTCTTTTAATGCTTCATTGTCACCATCAAGGCATTCGTAATAAAATTTACCATTTTTATCTATCAAAATGTACCAATCATCGTTGTAGAAAGCATATTCCATATAACCTAGAGAAAACATGCAAAATCTAGTCTTTGAAGAATCGCTATTTTTTTGATAATTAATAGCTTTTATTAATTTTTCTAAGTTTATTTTATCAAGACTTATCTCTTCTGTTATTTTTAGTGATTTTATTGGTCTTCTTGGATCTTTGTAAATATCATCTACTGGGCCATATGTTAAAGTTCTTAAATCTGTTTGGGATTCTTGGTAAATAATATCTAATCTTTTATGATAGCAATCCGTTGAACCATATATTTTATCTTCTTTTTCTAGTATTGTTGGAGTTTTTAAGTTAGTTGGCCATGGTGTGAAACTCGGTTTTAAATAGGAGGCTTGACCAATACATGCTACTTTAAGAGGTCTGTCTGTTTCTTTAGCTTTTGATGCACTGATAATTGCTTCTATTCCTGCTTGAAAAGCTTTAGCAATTAAAGTGTCTGTTTTATCTCCTATTACTTCAATACTATTAGCAATTAAAAGTTCTCCATTTCGTTTAAGCGGAGAGAATGACGCTAAAGCTCCTGTGTCTTTATAAGTAAGTAAGATACGGCCATTTACAGAATGAAGAGCATGTAATAAGTGATTGTGGCCAATGTCTAGAACTCTCATACAGCATCCAGCTTTATATCCTAAAATATAAGCAAGACAGTCGTCAAGACGCATTACTTCATAGCTATAGCCATTTTCCATTGTGCCTCTAACATATGGAATAGTCGAAGTTTTTCTTTTTAATTGTTCACGATATATCTTAGTTGTTTCTTCATATATTTCTTCGTTAGGATGTTTTGTTTTATTCCCTAAACCTATTTCATATAGATAATCCTCTAATTTATATAGGTCTGGTGAGACATCGTATTTTACTTTGTTCGTTTTTTCTTTTAAGATGACTTCAACTTGTTTGACAGTAATATGTCCTTTGCATTTATCTTTGATATCTTCAAAATCATTAAATAGATGAAACCAAGTTGTTTCAAATACTGAACCAGCTTCTAGTACTTTAAAGATATTGTCTCCAGTAAATAGGAAATTGATAAATTCTTGGTTTAATATTGGTTCATATTTTTTACCATTTTTAGAAAAAGCTACATCTTTGACTTCTAGTTTACTAACACAATCTAAGAAGGATTTCCCTACTTTACCATAATCACCTCTTAGAATAGATATTGTTCTATCAAGACCAAATACAAGATACATACGAATAGCTTTACTATAAATGTCAGATATTTCATCTTGTGTTTTATCTTCAAGCATTTTTGCAATTTTATTAATTTGTTTAACATTAAGTTTTAGAATTTGCCTTATTTCAATACCATTTAGGTAATTCATATAAAGCGATGTCTTATTAAAGCGCATATGAAAGATGCTTTTTAAATCATTAGGATTATTAAATAATTTTGATAGGTCTTCTTTAGTGGCGTTTAATAAACCATTTTTGATGTATGAATTTATCATTTCTTGTTCTTCTATTGTATATTCTCCTTTAAATAAGTAGTTACGCAAAAAAGTAATAAGTTTTGTTTCTAGTTCTTGATCTGTCTTAGATGCCTCTCTTAGTGTCGTAAAAACAAAATATTCAAAAGGATGAGTAATTAAAGTAAGGTCTAAATAACTACTATTGAAGATTGTACCATTAGCAATTTCTTTATTGATTAACTCTTTAAAGTATTCTTCAATCGCATCTTTATTTATTAAAATGTCAGATTTTTCATCGGTTATATTATAAGAAGTTGAAATATTGTATAAACCAATCAATTCTTTTAAATCTAGTCTTCCTAAGGTTTCTTTACTGATTTTCATCTGCTTTCCGTTTTCTCTTAAATGGTAACTTTTACTTCTTAACATTGGAATTACTGAATTATCTTCTGTACTATAATAATTGTGGCCTTTTTTCATGGTTGTTTGATAAATTGTATGGAAATCTTGTGGCAATTTTACTTCCTCAAAAAAGCCATTTAATAAACTTGTCCATCTTTGTTTATGATTATTATTCGCTAAGTCATAGATTCCACTAGCTATAGTGTTTTCATATAGTTTTAAACAATCTATTTTGTCGAGTATTTTTCTAGGAAAACCTTTGGAAAATAAAACGATTATTTGAAAATAGATATTCTCAGCAAGACTAGCAAAAATATTAGGACTTTTAATTTCGTTTATAAATAACTCAAGATTACGAAGACGCTCTTTTGAAAAGTAAAGACTTGTGTTTAAAGCTTTTGTATTTTGTATGTCTAGTGCTTTTATTCCTAATAAAATTTTTTGGCGTTCACTTGATTTCCAGATTGTTTCTTGAATAGGAGCAGGACTCATTCTAAATATTAACGAAATAATATCATAATCTTCTATTTTCAATAGTTTATTCGTTACGTTTTCATCAGCTAAAACGATATTTTTCTCATCTTCAGTTAAGCCTTTTAATAATGGATATAGTTTTTTTCTATTGTGGTTATATGATTTTTGCAATTCGTTTTTAACTTCGATTAACCTAGTTTCCATAGTTAGTCCCCCTTAAATTAATCTCTATTATAAACACAAAAGAAAAAAAGTAAATATTTTATAGAAATACTTACTTTAATCTATTATTCTAAAACTTCTCCTGTTTCAGGATCTATTTCAATTTTTTTCTCTTTTTTACCAGCTGGTTTTTTCATACCATTTAGGATGTCATAATGTTCACGAATGGCATATTCCAATTCATTAGATAGTTCAGGATTATCTTTTAAGAAGGCTTTAACATTTTCTTTCCCTTGTCCTACTTTGTCACCATTGTATGAATACCATGCTCCACTTTTTTCAAGTGCTCCTATTTCTGTTGCTAAATCTACTATTTCTCCTTCTTTAGAAACACCTTCACCATACATAATATCAACTGTTGCAGTTCTAAATGGTGGAGCTACTTTATTTTTAACAACTTTTACATTTGTCTTATTTCCGAAAACTTTATCTCCTTGCTTGATTTGCTCTGCTCTTCTTACTTCTAATCTAATAGATGAGTAGAATTTTAAAGCACGTCCTCCTGGAGTAGTCTCTGGATTTCCAAACATAACACCAACTTTCTCACGCAATTGGTTAATAAATATTGCTGTTGTCTTTGTTTTATTTAAAGTACCTGATAGTTTTCTTAAAGCTTGTGACATAAGTCTAGCTTGAAGTCCAACATGAGCGTCTCCCATTTCGCCTTCGATTTCAGCTTGGGGAACAAGTGCTGCTACCGAATCGATTACTACTAAATCAATAATTTCACTTCTTACTAGTGCTTCACAAATATCTAGAGCTTGTTCACCTGTATCTGGTTGTGAAAGCAATAGTTCATCTAAATTAACGCCTAGATTTTTGGCATATACTGGATCAAGGGCATGTTCTGCATCAATGAAAGCTGCTCTACCACCGCTCTTTTGAACTTCAGCTATAGCATGTAATGCAAATGTTGTTTTACCAGAAGATTCTGGGCCATAAATTTCTACTATTCTACCTTTTGGATATCCGCCTACTCCTAATGCAACATCTAGAGTTATTGAACCTGATGAAGTTGATTCAATATTTAAATGAGCATCAGAACCAAGTTTCATTATTGAGCCTTTACCAAATTGTTTTTCTATATCAGCTAAAACTTGTTCTAAAGCTTTATCTGTCTTTTCGTTTGTTGTTTTCATTATTTTCCTCCCACTGTTTTCAATGACATCTTCATTTTATAATATTTAAAAGTGTTTTGTCAATAGTTTTTTCGAACAATTGTTTTTAACTATTTTTTGGCAATAAAAAAAGAACTTTAGTCTCTTTTTAGAACTAAAATTCTTTTTTCTACATTTCAGAAAAGATAAAATCTTTATTTGCCAAATAATATTGGCAAGCAGATACTACACTCATGATAGTTGCAAAATATATAAATAAGTAATCTATTCTAATTCCATTCCCAATAAAGGCAAATGGCATATTATAGAAGAATACTAAAGTTACTCCTATCATCATGCAAATTGTTTTGATTTTACCTGGCCAAGAAGCAGCAACTACTTTGCCTTTACTTCCTGAAGCCATTTTAATTGAATCGACTACGATATCTCTAGTAATAATGATTACTGGAACAATTAGCGGAATAAATTTATCGTAAGCTAAGATAATTAGTACTCCATTAACTAAAACTTTATCAGCAATAGCATCCATTACTTTACCAAAGTCAGTAACTAAATTATATTTACGAGCAATGAAGCCATCTAAAAAGTCCGTTACTGAGCCAATCAAAAATAATACACCACAGATAATATACTTAAGATCAACATTTTCTACGCCAAAGATATTATAAACCGGAAATTCAACTCCAAGGTTATTCCAAGGCATACATAGTACAATTAGAACTATTGCAGACATAACAAGTCTTACACATGTTATTTTATTAGGTAAATTCATACCTTTTTTCTTTTTTTCTTCTTTTTTCATTTAAAACATTCCTATCTACTACTATCTACGTAGCTAACCATATTTGTAGTCATATTTTCAGCAGCAATCTGCTTAATTGACCAAAATATCACCAGTATAACTAAAACAGCTAAAGCACCTAAAAGTAAAATAAGAATTTTGTTACTTTCACTTTTAGTAGAACTTGTATATGGAGACACTATTTTTTCATCAGGAATCTCCTCTTTTTGTTGTTCTTTCATTGCTTTTTCGATATCTTCTAGTGGTATTTTTGAAGTATATTCAAATAAATACTCATTAAATTCATCTATAATTTTATCAGGTTCTAACCCTAAGTACTTAGCATAATCATATATATAATTTTTAAGTACAAAGATATCTTTAAAACATCCGATGTTTCCATCTTCGATATTTTCTAATATTAGCGTCTTAATCTCTAAATCGTTACTGGCCTCTTCGATGCTTACCCCTGTTTCTTCACGAGTAGTTCGCAACAGGCAGCCAATCTCATTCAAGATTATTCACTCCTTTTCTTTTGAATAAAAATAAAATAATAATTTTTAATAAGCCACGTTCTGTACCCATTACTGGGTGGCAAATATTTATCTACCTAAAAAATTAGGTCCTTTGCTTCGTTCTTGATTCCTAGCAAAGACTCCCCTACCAAAATTTGGGTTTCTCACTTGCGGGGTTTACCACGTTCCACTCTAGAAATTGCTTCCTAGACTCGTCTCTTTGGCACTTTTATATCTAATTTAATCCCAGAAGGACTATTTCGAAGCCGTTAGTACTTATGTACTACCTAAGGTTATTTTTTCCCTTAGCACAAACACTACAATCATCACAGACTGTGTGAGCTTGGACTTTCCTCTAACTATTACTAGCTAGCATTTGCCTAAAAATTACTATTTATTATTCTTCGTTTTTACCATATACAACTTTTTCAAGTTGACTAAGTCTTCTAAGAAGGTCTACATTACTTACAGAACTACTTCCAGTTCCTTCAGCAGCCTCTATATTCGCTTTAATACGACGTAATTCATTCTTTAACTTAGTATTTTCATCATTCATAATAGCTAATTCTTTCTTCATTTTTTTGATTAAAGTAATAAACTCATTATAATCATTAATAACTAAATCCAAGAATTTATCTACCTCTTGTGGTCTATATCCTCTTGCATCAATTTTAAATTCTTTATCTAGAATCTCTCCTGGACTTAATACAATTTTATCTGCATCCATATATAAATCACCCTTCTTATGTCAAAATTATATATCGATATAGGACTATTTGTCAAGGTCGCAAGAATTAAGTAGGACTTCTCTATCTACCATATTTACCATATCTATCATATCTTGAATAAAATATTCGATTCTCATATTATTCCTCCTACGTTTATAATAGACTAAATAAAAAATAAAGTCATTAAATTAGACAAAAATAGCAAAAAAAATACAATGTAAAGAAGATTACAAAGACTATATTTTCTTTTCTTTATATAGTATAATTATGTAAGGTGATTCAAAGTGCAATACCCTAATAATATAAAGAAATCCTATACTAAATTAGAAGTATCTCATAGTAATAGAGGTATGAATTTAGAAAATGCTATTAATTTAAGCAACGAATATTATTTAAGAGTAGATAGAGCTTTGATATATAAGAAGCCTACTCCAATAGGAGTTGTTGATGTATCTTATAAGAATCACAAAAAAGTTATAGAGAAAGCTTACTTTAAAGAGCAATCTACTTTGGATTATAATGGATTATATAAAGGAAAGTATATTGAATTTGATGCGAAAGAAACTTTAAATAAGACATCTTTTCCTTTATCTAATATTCATGAACATCAAACAGTTCAAATAAGAAATGTTATAAAACATGGTGGAATCGTATTTTTAATAATCAGGATGAATAATATTAATTATTTGTTAACTGGTGAAGATTATATAGCTTATATAGATAATGAAACTAGAAAATCAATAAGCTATAATTATATTAGAGAGAAAGCTCATATAATTAAGGAAGCATATCAACCACAATTAGATTATCTGAAAGTTGTGGATGAAGTTTATTTTAAAGGAGAGTAAAAAATGGCTACAAAAAATGTAAGTACTAGTAATTCTAATAAAGGTAAAGCATCTAGTACATCAAAAAAAGCTATCACTATTAGTAAAGATGCTAAAGGTAATAAGCCAGTTAAATCTTCTATTGCTAGTAATCCTAAAAAGAAACTGGTTTCTGGAGTAAATAAACCGGGAACACTAGTTAAAGGTGAAAAGCCTAAAAAGAAGAAAAAGAAAACTGGTAAGATCATTAATGCAATACTTTCAATATTAATGTTTTTAGGTATTTGTGTTATGGTTTTAGTTATGGCATTCTGTGTTTATATAGTTGTATCTGCCCCACCTTTTGAGGCTGATAAGTTATATTCACAAGAGGCATCTATTTTCCTAGATAAAGAAGGAGAAGAATTTGCTCGTGTTGGTACTGAAAAACGTGAAACTAAAACTTATGAAGAATTACCTCAAACTTTTGTTGATGCATTAGTTGCAACAGAAGATTCAAGATTCTTCCAACATAATGGATTCGACGTTATTCGTTTTGTTAAAGCATCTTTAGGACAATTAGCTGGTAATAGTGGTGCTGGTGGTGCTTCAACGCTAACCATGCAAGTTGCTAAAAACACATTTAGTAAAAATGAAGACGGAACTGTTGAGGCTCATGGTATAAAAGGTATCGTTCGTAAATTTACAGATATCTATATGGCAATTTTCTTAATTGAAAGAAACTATACTAAAGAAGAAATTATTGAGTTCTATGCTAATTCACAAGAACTTGGTAGTAACTCGTTTGGAGTTGAACAAGCTTCACAAACCTATTTTGGTAAATCCGTATCTGATTTATCATTAACGGAATCGGCTATTCTAGTTGGATTATTTAATGGTCCTAGTATTTATAATCCTTATATATATCCAGAAAATACTGAATATAGACGTGCTGTTGTATTAGATTTAATGGTTAGACATGGTTATATTACTGAAGAACAAGCTGATGATGCTAAAGCAATTCCTGTTGAATCTTTACTTACTGAGTATACAATTGATGAAACGAATCCTTATCAACAATATTTAGATGTTGCTATTGATGAAGTTATCGAAAAAACTGGAAAGAATCCATATACTACATCAATGATTGTTTATACTAATTTAGATCGTACTGTTCAACAATATATGACTGATTTAAATGAAGGTAAATTAGGATACAAATGGAAAACATATAGTTATAATGATTATAAAGATGTTATTCAAGTTGGTATGGTTGTTACTGATGTTCATGATGGTTCTATTATCGCCGTTAATGGTGGTAGAAATAAAAAAGGTCAAAGAAATCAAAGTTTAGCAACATCTTATTTCCAACCTGGTTCTACAGCAAAACCAATATTCGCTTATGGACCATACTTAGAATATAATAATGGAAATACTGGTACTCTATTCTTCGATAATCCAATGACTTATTCAACTGGTCAATCATTAAAGAATAGTGATGGAAGTTATATGGGAGCTATTACAATGCGTCAGGCTTTAGCTCATTCACAAAATATTCCAGCAGTTCAAGCATTCCAAGCTGTAAATAAAAATAAAATATCTGAATTTGTTCACGGCTTAGGTATTGATTATTGTTCATATGGAAACGGAAGAAATAATGCTCCAACAGACTGTAACCTATATGAAGCTGCCGCAATTGGTGGTGGATATGAAGTAAGTCCAAAAGATATGGCTGCTGCTTATGGTGCGTTTGCTAGAGGCGGATATTATATTGAAGCCTATACTATTTCTAAAATAGTTTATCGTGAGACTGATGAACAAGTAGAATTTAAATACGATAAAGTTCAAGCAATGAGCGAAGAAACAGCTTATATGATGACTGATATGTTAATGACAACTAAACAAACTTGGGCTGGTAATGTTATTCATGCAAGTGGTACTGATATAGCTTTAAAAACTGGTACAGCTACATATGATTCTTCAGTACTAAAAACATATAATATTCCAAATACAGCTTCTTCTGCTAACTGGGTTATAACCTACTCTCCTGATTATGTTATATCATGTTGGTATGGAGTTGAAAAAGCAGACTATAAAGTTTATACAGATTCTGTAGCAGCGGCTGTTCAAAAGAAACAAGTTGTTGCAGCAATTGCAAATAGAGTATTTAAAAAGAACTCAAAATTTACAAAACCTCATGGAGTTGTAGCTTCTAAATATGAGGTAGAAACATTCCCTCCAGCATTACCATCAGAATATACTCCATCTAATTTAATTTCGACTGAGCTTTTTAAGAAGGGGACTGAGCCAAGTGCGGTATCGGAGAGATTTAGCCAATTACGAAATCCAACAAATGGTAGTGCTGAGGTAACTGGTAATCAAATTTCTCTTAGCTGGAGTGAAATAAGTACACCTAATGCAATAAGTCAAACATACTTACAAAGATTCTTTAAAGAGAATTATGGACAATTTGCTGATATGTACTTAAATAAAAGAATTAGTTATAATGATGCTAATATTGGTACTCTTGGATATAGAGTTTATCTACAAACTGAATCTGGAGCACTTCAAAATATTGGTTATACTGTAAATCCATATTTTACATATAATGCACCATCTAGTGGAACATATAACTTCGTTATAAAATCAGCATATAGTATATTTGATGCTAATATGAGTTCTGGTCATACAATAACAGTTAGTGTTGGTGATGGAAGTGGAGATAATGAAATTGATATCCCTACTCCTGATGATAATGACGAGAACAAAGATAATAATGATAACGATAATGAAAATGAAGAAAATAATGAAAATGGGGATTTACAATAATATATAAAACATGTAGAAATCTACATGTTTTTTTCATACAGAAAAAAGACTTATTTAAATAGAAATAAGTCTTTTAACATACGTTTATTATTGTTTATTTGGAGAAATTGATACAGGATAATTTCCTATAATATTTTGTACAGCATCTACATATGTATCTTCACTATATTGTAGAGTTGTAATTGTGATATTTAATTCATACTTTGCTCCTGTATATCCATTACCATCTGATTCACATGATTTCGATGTTCTTGCAACTTTTGGAGCATTTTCTGATTCAGGATCAGGAATTTCATTATCATCCTTATCATAATAAGTTGTTGTACAAATAATGCCTTTTCCTTCTTCATCACTTAAATTTTCATTTAGAGTTACATTTTCAATAAAGTTAATATTTTCATTTGGAGAAAGAGCGTAACTTAAATAATAAGTATTTGTGGCTCCTTCTACCTTTGTCCAGTCGCTGCTTGGTGTAAATTGAACAATTCTTTCATTATTAAATTCAAGAGATAATTCTTTACCATTTTTACTTGTCCATGACTCTTCGTATTGTACAACAACAGCCATAGAAATATCACTAGCATTTCTTACATTAACGACTTTTTCCACTGTTTGTCCTGGTGTCCAATCGTCTGGGGATTCAAATTTTTCAGAAAATTCAGCTTTAAAATCTGCTGTTTCAAAAATATTATCAAAAGTTCCTGTACTGGTAAAGAAGGCAATTGTTCCCCCTACTACTCCAATCATTGCTAAGGCCAATATAGCAATTAAAGATTTCTTGTTTTTTATTTTTTCCATTTTACTACATCCTTTCTATTATTTATATCAAAAATACTTACAAAGAAATATTTGATACTAAAATTATTAATATTAATTATCTTTTAGTTATGTCTACTTTTGTTTGCCAATAATCTTTATATGAATCCTTTTCATATTGAACTGTTTCTATCTTTATAGTTAATGTATACTTAGCTCCTACATACTTAGAAATCATTGGTTGGCATTTAGAACTTAAGATAATTCCGTTTTCATTTTTCTTCGATTCAATACATTCATATTCAATCTCCAAATCTTCATTTAAAGTAACATAGTCAATTAATAAAGAACTTTCTTCATCTTTTCCTAAAACATATTTATAGTAATAATATGTTTTCATGTTACCTTGTTCATCTGTTTGATTTTCAGCAATCCAATCACTGTTAGGAAAGTTTTTATAAACAATCTCCATATCAGAGTTATTTTCTATTAAATCGCCATCTGCATCTTTCCATTCTTCAACAATTGAAGCTCTAGCTACTACGTCAATGTCACCAGTATTTGTTATAGAAATTTGCTTATCAACACTTCTTCCTGGTAACCAATCATCTGGACTTTCAAATATTTCATTAGCTACTGTGCTATATGTTGGTACATTAAAAGCGTTTGGAAAAAGTGATGACATTCTAGAGAAAGCATATGTTGCTCCAACGATTCCTATAAAGATGAAACAAAATGAAATACTTAAAATTTTTAGTTTATTTTTCATACTAAATATGTTCCTCCTTTAGGCGAATGGCCATGATACTTCATCATTATTTATATTTACTTCATATTTCCAAATATCTTTAATCGCTTTTTCGTCACCTTGTAGTGCCTCAAAATTAAAATCTAATTCATAATCATAATTAAAGTATTTTTCATAATCTGGTGAGTTAGCTAGAACACTTAAATTAAGATTAATACTTTCTAATACTTGGACGCTACTATCCGCATTTAAAATTTTAGAATAGTAATACCATCCATCTGGACCTAGAATAAAGTCAGATAGCCATTCATTAGTCCATTTCTTATCTACAACCTCTTTGCCATTTATCTTATTACTTAAAGTAAGCAAGAAGTCATCATCATCTTGTAAACTCCATATTTCATTATAAGATACTCTTATTACGACTGGGGTGTTTCCTCTATTAACAAAATTTACTTCTTTTTTACCGAATTTTCCTTCAAATACCTCTTCTATTTGAACATCATATGTAGCAGTACTAAAGGGGTTTATAAAAGAATTATTGCTACCAAATAAAGCGTATACGACTCCTACTACTCCAATAGTCAGGAGAGTAATAAGAGCTATAATTGGTTTCTTATTTAACTTTAACTTCTTCATATTTTACCCTCTCTAATCTACTAAACCATTAGCATTTATTTTACCTAAAACTTCGTTTACAACGCGACCAAAAGAATGATAGAATTTTTTTCTTAAGAAATTATTAGTAAATGTTATTGTGTAATGAGCTGATTTCTCTACATCAAAACTAATACCATTTTCAACTTTTTCTTTACCTATTAAAGTTCCATCGATTGCTGTTTCTAATACTACTGATTTCATTTTATATTCTTGAGTATCTAATTCGGTAATTGTATATTCAGTTTGTGGTTCAATGTATATGGTCTTACATTCTCCGTCGCTTAAAGTCATCCATGAATCATAATCATTATTACTTGTAATGTGAAATTGAAATACTTGACGACTATTTTTTATACCAGAAACTTCCTTACAAATTGTCAGTAATGATTGAATGTTGGAAATGGCTTCAGCTCTATAATCTTGAGATAAGTCAAAATCATAATTCTCTTCCTCTGTTATTGCTGTATTTATTATTACTTCATTTTTTACTATATTTATGTCGTCTTTGGTAACTTCATATTTGGCATAAACATTTACACTACTATGAGCATTTATTGTAGGTATAGTGGCATAAGAAGCATTATTTATATTAACAATATACGAAGGTTGGGCTTCTATATTGAAAGCATTTCTTAGAATATCATTATCATAATCGATAAACTCTGCTCCAGATAATAATTCTCCTAGAGAGACACTTTTTACATCAAAGTCATTATTGTTTGTGACCGTAATTTTATAGTAAATATTATCTTTTGTCATATAATATTTTTTATTTCCTAGTACTTCTTTTTCAATATTTAATTCAAATAAATTATTTTTATGCCATGTACCATATAGAATAACGTCTTTTTGAGGCATTATGAAATTAGTATTTTCATTGATGGAAACATCATTTGTTGTCCATCCTGTAAAATAGTATCCAAAGAAACTTTTCATTTGTTCTAAAGAAATAGTTTCTCCTTCTTTATATGATTTTGTTTCTGGTAAAAGGTTTTCGATATCGTCTGGCAGTTCGCTATCTTCTGTAAAACGATATTCAACGTTATACATTACTTTTTTGAATCTTCCTACTATTTCAACATTTTCACTTGGCATTATGAATTCGTTTCGATTATTTGTTGCATCGTATATTAAATTAACATTACCAGTCGTAACAGATATGTCTGGAGTTATTGGAATGGCTGGTAATTCAGCCTCGATGTCTTTATCTATTTCTTCAGTAATTTCCACTTTTTCTAATTCATTAGTAGAAGTATCACCATCAAAAATGTCTTCTTCTGTCTCATTTTCATTTCCTTCTTCTACTTCTTCAGCATATGGTGGGTTATTACTATTTTTTACTTCCCAGCCTAAGAATTCGTAGTCACCAATTATATCTCCTATACTTATACCAGTATCATTTTCAACTATAACTGTTTCATTAGGATAATATATTCTTTCTATAGGAAATGAATATTTATCTAAATTAGGCTGATCGCCTTCTATAGAATAAGTTACTTTATAATCTGGAGTAACAACATTTTCCTTTTCATAACGACCAACTAAAACAACATCTCTACTTGGCATTGTGAATTTATTATTAAGAATAGTTACTCCACCACTTTTTACTTCCCAGCCTAGGAAATTATATCCTTCGACTTTAACACCTTCATATAGATTAACCGTATCCCCAACATAATGTTTTTCATCGAAAGGAGTGGCTATGCCTTCTGGTGCAGTAGAATCATAAGTATAACTAACTGTATATTGTGATTTTGGCTCAGCAAGTTTTTCAATGTAAACACTGACTCTATTTGATGTAACTACTCTTTTTCCTTCAGTAGCTGTGGCAGTGTTATGAAACCATATTGTATATGATGATTCTTCTGGAGTTGGAACACGTGTCTTAATTCCAACAGTTAATTTACAGCCACCTTGAAGATTTCTTATTTTAAAAGATATAGTTCTGGTTGATTCGTTATAATGTAGACCATGATAAGTTGTATAAATAGGTTCTCCATCTTGATTATATAAAATATTTCCGAAATTATCTCGTGCATAGGTATAGTTATACCCTGAATCATCAACTACTTTACCTAAACAAATATTATTTAAGCCATCTTGTCTTACCGCACCTATTTCAGTTTGACCATTCGTTACAAATCCTTCAAATGTAAGACCATCTGGTATTTTATCTTCGACTAAGATATAATCACTATTTACAACGATTGTTTGAGTAGCATTGGATTCAAGAGAATTTCGATCTACTCCATCATATAGGAAATCTAAATAATATACTAGCTGAGATCCTTCATTGACTCGAGAATTGTTTTCTAAGACTTCTAAAGACATAGTATATTTGAGTAGTAAACTCGTAATAATAAGTAAAAAACAAATAAGACATATTATAATCTTTTTTTCATTCTTCTTCACAATTCTTACTCCCTTCAATTTATATCAATGTTTTAAAATTTTCCTTTCATATAGTGACTTTTTAACTATATTCGATGATGTATGGAGCTTGTTTTGTTCCATTACCATCCGTATATTTTATTCCTGGTTTTAGTGATATGGCTGGTCTTGCATAAAAATTACTATTAGATGCATTGCTTTGATATGATAAGTATGAACCATCATTCGTTTGTCTATTTTCTCTAGCTAAGTATATCCAGTTTGCTAAACCATGTAGTGCACGAGGTGTCATAGTCCAAAAACCGTCATTACTATTTAAAATAACAGCTGAATCACCAACTAATTTTACTTCTTCCATAGTTAGTAAACCGATTGGATAAGTTAAATCTCCATTGCCATTTTCTGTTTCATTCACTGTGAAACTATCAATTTTTCTTTGGCAAGTTAGAGAATCACGGTTTATATTATTTAAACCAAAATATGTATTATAGTACATTCTGTTATCGAATCCACCACCATCATTTTCTAAGACACTACCGCCATTAGGGTTAACAAATGACAAGTTACCATTCGAAATATCAGATGATCCTAAAGTAGAATTTAAACTTCTATTATTACACCATATTGTGTCTTCTAAATACTTTGTATAATTTGTTAGATTATTTTTGTACCAATTATCGATTGTACTTTTAATTGTTGAATCACTTTTATTTAAATAATTTGGTGAGGTTTTATCAAATACTCCTAAAGTTTCAGCATATTCTTCATGTGCTCCAATTGACAATGCTAAGGCATCTTTAATAGTTTTCCCTTCAGTCAAGGCCATATATGAGTAAAGTGATCCATTAGATTTATCCGCCCAAGTCATATAATAAACAGTAGGACATGATGTAGATGCATTTAGACATGTGTAATGTTTATCTTTTACTGTGTCATTTATACTTTTGTCTGTAGAATTAGCCATATTCACTGTACTCGGATTAGTTAAAGTATAAACACCATTAGAATATGTGACATCAGAGCCGAAAGTCAGTTGTGATGTCCAACCTGTCGTTATACCATAATTATTATTTGTATTTAACATATATCCTGAAGCATTGATTGTATCACGTATTTTTCCTTGGGTAGTACCTTCGTTCATATTATTAAATTTACTTATAGAAAGTGTTTTAGTAGAAGGCGAATCATTTGTACATATTTTTCTACCTGTATCTCCAAGTTTAGTTGGACCATTATATAATAATTTAATTCCACCTGTTTCAGTTGTTCTAATTATCTGCCAACAATAGTTACCAAAGATAACATTACTATTTGTATCAGAAGTATAGTAGAAAATTGGCAGTTCATCATCATTTCCATCTAGTTTCTTTAAAGATGGTGTCTTGTTAGCTTTATCTACAGCTTCAATTGTTTCCCATAGAGTTGGTACAGAATATAATGTTCCTTGAAAACTTTTATTAACTTCAAGTTTTGTCCAGACAGCTTTTATTGTGACATCATGGTCTGGCATTATAAAACTATTAGCATTAATAACACTTACATCATTATCAGCATCGGTAATTTCCCAACCTTGAAAATCATAGCCATTACAAACACTATTTAGTTTTTCAGACGATTTATCAACCCTATCAAATGGATTATATAATGTAGAAGATAATATTTTTGCAGTTTCTTTTGTACAACTTGGTACGTTCGTATCATATTTAACATAGAAGCTAGTCTGTATAGCTAGTGGTTTATCGTCACTATATGTTGAAATTACACTATCTTGTAATTTACTTTGAATATTCCATTTTTCATCATTTTTATATTCATTTATATTGTATATTTTGGCATTTTTTTCTAAAAGTTTTTCTTGAATCGTTAATGTTACAACCATTTTGGCATTAATACCTGTTCTAATGTCATTCGTATCAAAGTTCCAATTTATTTTTCGTGATTCTTTATCATAATTAGCTGTTCCAAAAGGTATTTTTATTTTTGATATAGCAAAACCATCTGTACTAAGATAATCCTCTAACTCAAAGATTTCATAATGTTCAGGATTTTCAGCAGCAATATAAAGACTCTTTGAGAATGTATTCTCATTGGCAATAATTTGGTTATCACTAACTTTTCTTATACTCTCGATATAATCATCACCTAAATTATATTGAATCATATTAATGGTTAAATTAGGATAAGTATCTTTTAAAACTTTATATTGATTTTGAATATTTTGACTATCTTGAATATATGTATGAGTTTCATAAATCACTATTATGTCTCGATCAGTATTTTTAGTACATATTTCTTTTTTAGCAAAAGCATAAAGATAATCATTAATGATTTTAACAACTTCGTTTGTACTATTAGTAACTGCATAATTTTTAAAGTTTGTAATCATGCTAGAATAATTTGAAGTATTGTTATAGTATGATTTAACGTTTGATTCCGTATTTGTTATAATAGTATTCATATTTGAATCAAGAACATCTTTAATCGTTGAATTTGTGAAGTTTTCTAAATCGGTAACAATATTTGGAATTATATTCAATTCAATATGAGAGTTTAATGAGGAAATTAAAGCTTTTTCTAATTCTTCGATTGTATATTCTGGATTATCAGTTTTATATTCTGCTACAAAAGAAGTTATTTTATTATCAAGAGAATTTTTAATCCATTCTTCTGATTGAATAATATTTGTTTGACTTACATAAGCATTTTTGATATTGCCGTATATCAAAGACCTAATATTAGATTCAGCATAAGAATTAATATTTGAAATTACTCTGTTATCAATGTAATTAGTAACTGAATTTTTTAAACTTGTGTATATCTTATTATAAACATTCATATATAACTCGTTACTATCATAATTAGAAGTAAAGTTGTTCGCTATTTCTGTAGATATTTCTTTTAACAAATCGTCTATTTCAGTATCAGAAGGCGTTTCTACATTATAAGAAGATAATGTATCGTTTAATGAATCTTTAAAGTTCGAATTTAAGAATTCTAATATTGTTGCGTTTCGAAGAGTAACTGAAACATTGTGTGATGAAGCACTTAACTCAGGAACTAAATTGGCAATCTCATCATTTGCTATTTTTTTTAGATTCGTTTCTATTGTTCTATTAATGTATGTATTAAACATGCTTCTATTGGTGTTGTTTGTATAAGTTAAAATAGCACTGTTATTAATTTTTTTACTATTATATTCAATTAAAGCTTCAACTTTATTCTTTATGGCATTATCTAATTTTGTTTGAAGTTCGGTGGAGATTGCATCATTTAGTTTAGTTGTAATATCTGGATCACGTATTTCATTATAGTAATCCTCAATTTTGGTTTTTAATTCGTTATAAATAAAATTATCAATGTCTACTAAATTTTGAAAATGATCGTCTGTTCTATCATATCCTTGTACAATATTTAAAGAATTTATACCTTCATTTACTTGCTTTGCGTTATCAGAGAATGAAGACATAGAACCGAGAACGGCCATTCTATTTCCGCTTGATTTTCCTAAGATATTGGCCGCAAATTCACGAGCTGATTTTTTGAAATTTGTAGATGTTATTGTATCTGTTATTCCCATAACAAGGAGAATATCTTTAGGTTTATTTTGATCTTTAGAATAGCTATCAAAATCATAGTTTAAATTTATCGTGTTTTTGTCTACCCATTCAAAGTTTTTAGACACAGTAAAACTTCCAGGAGTTTCATCGCTATAGCCGTTCGAATTTATTGTGACTTCTCTTACTTCTTCCCTTACTTCTAAAATATCTAAGAATTTAGTAATTCCAGTTTGTATAAAATTAAAACCAGTAGTAATTGATATTAAAGAATTTAATATTATTATGCATATAAACATTAATAGAATTCTTTTTAATCTCTTACTTAGTGGCATATAAAAAGAATTTTTCATACTACAATACCTACCATCTTTATTTACAAAGCAACGCAAATATTACATATTGTATTATACTTTGTATTATATTTTATAATGTAAGTATACTATAAATTTTTATGGATAGCAACTATGTTTTCTAAGCATTAATGTTGTAATTTTATTCAAAAGAACTGATGTTGAACTAAAAAAATAAGATTATTTAGCTAATAAAAAAGAACATAAAGCTTTTAACTTTATGCTCTTTACAGATTATGTTTTAAACTACTGATCACAACCATTTGGAATACATTCATAATTAGTTTCATCTAACTCATCTATTTTATCTTCTACAAAGTCATCAAATACTTCAGGTTGCATTATATGTACGACAAAATACAATGTGTATGTTGCTCCACTATATCCATCCCCAGTAGAATGACATTTTGATTTTTGACCAACTACTTTAGACATATCAATTTCATTTGATTCTTCAATTGCATCGATATCTTCTTCTACTGGCTTCAACACTTCTGTACCATCTTCCATTACGTAATATGTATCGCATACTAAACCATCATCCCCATAATAATCATCATCTGCTACAGCATATGGATTAAACGTTACAGATTCTAAAAATGATGTAGTTGTCTCTCCTGCTCCTAATTCTTTGTTATATACAAATAAACCTTTATCATACAAATATGGGGCTTCATATTTTATATAAGAA